>OBLI01001253.1_pt1 | contig 25192 bp, 37 predicted proteins | sample 1519701 | NCBI WGS metagenome assembly OBLI01 (sample SAMEA3663005, study PRJEB22513) | pig gut metagenome | biome: pig gut; feature: pig-associated habitat; material: faeces | place: France | collected 2012
TAAGTGTAACTTAGTATACTAATTTGTGAATGTTATTATAATACTAGCTTCGCAAGTAAAGAGCACCCATACTTGCTCAAAGTTTACTCTGGAAGTAATGGGTGGTATCGCTTATATTCTGATGGTTGGTGTGAACAGGGTGGTAATGTTGCAAATATCGCTATGAGTGGTTGGAAGTTGAAAATCACTTTTCTGTTACCGTTCAGTGATAATCACTACACTTTCGTAAAAACCCCACACATGGCGTACTTTCATGGTGATGCCAGTGCTGACCGTTATTCTACATATATAGAAAAACATACCGATTATATACTTAGTTATACCGAACCGTCCTCTCTTGTTCCTGATGTTGACTGGCTTGCTACAGGATATGTTTCATCCTTTTAGGAGGAAACACTATTAGTAGGTTCGCAAGGAAGTAATCATGGTATTACGGATAAGCCATCATTAATATTTACTTATTATGATGGCGTAAAATGGGCTAGATTGTATAGTGATGGCTGGTGCGAACAAGGAGCAATATATACTTCATTATCTAACTTCTCCTATACAATCGAATCATTTATTCTGCCTTATAAAGATACAAACTATCAAATTATAAAAACAGGCGAACACGCTAAACCAGTATCAGATGAGGTTTCGGTTTGGAATTACACTATATTTATAGTAGATAATGGTCATTATAAATATTTAAATGATTTATTTAATAAAATAGGTGTATACGCTATTGGATATGTCTCTGATAGTATATTAAAAGCCTATAAATAATCCATATATTGCATTATTAGGGCCCAACCAATCATTAAATACTATATTACACCCTGCATTAGTAATTTTATTAATAGTAGCGGCATTATAAGCGTTCCAATTACTTGTTAAACCACCTTTTGAAACAACACCAGTAAAGCACTTATGTGGAAATGTTATTGGAAATATAATACTCATTTCATTTGCAGATGCGTTATTTCTAGTAATCCATTGTATAATAAGTCCATCTGATGTTTTGTAATATCCGTCACCTGATGTAAATGTAGATAAATCAGGGCTATTACCTTGCGAAGTAACTACCACTCAACCTAAATCCCCCTGAGTTATCATCACAACACAATGACAACTCAGGGGGATTTACACTTACAATATTACCCTAGTTAAAGAACATTCAATCTGTCCAAATTGAACAGAACAAATATATTAATAATATGCATACAAATCATCATCAGTACCAGCCTGACGATCAGGGCCAGGTGAAGCAATATACCTGTTTCCATTTGCGGCTGTGCCAAAAACGAAATCACTGCCAAAAGCATCCTTGTACACACCATTCTTGAATCTGCCGCTATCAGGATTCAACAAATTTGTTACAGCGGAACCAGTGATGCTGTCAGCAGCAGCAACGCCATCTATTAACTCCTGCATACTGGTAGGACCAGCACCATCCCTGCGATGCGCAGCATAACCAGCAGCTGCTGTCTGAATATTAGACATCTCAAGATACTGGGAGCCTGTACGGCCCAAGTCAACAAACTTGTTCCAATTAAGTACCACTACTGCCATAATGACAATGATAAACAGCACATACATCATTGTTTCACCTGAAAGCACCAAACCATCTGCCTTGAATTTCTTCCTTTCTCTCATTCCTACCGCCATTGATAACTTCGTTGTTGCTGTCATAAAATATTCCTCCTTGCAAATATAAAAAATTATTCACTATAGCCGATATCATCACCGCAGATACCATTATCGATACTGCTGGCTGCTCGACCATCTTGACCAACACTAAATACAATAAACCCCTTTTTTTCGTTACTGCTGTACTGATATGAATTTCCAAATGGATCCATTGGCACGGCCCTTATCCAGGGGCCATACTGTCCCTTAGCCTTTGTCAAATCGCTAAGCGTACCTGGATATGAACCAATTTCCATGTGATACTGGCTTATATACCCGCCTAGAGCAGCCGTATCTGCAGCTGCCGTACTGCGTTTCCCTGCATTTATATAGGTACGTCCAGCAACAATTGTGACTGCAGACAGAATCACAATCATTAACACAGCTGCAACTGCCTGTATAAGAATAACGCCCTTGGCCTTATACCTTTTCATCCAATCCCTCCGCTTGTTATCTGTCCCATCATATTAAACAATGGAGACAAAACAGCAAACATTATCAACCCTAAAACAACAAAAATCGGTGTGAGCAATATGTTTGAAAGTTTTGTATTGAACATTTGCGATTCAATCGTCAGCTGCTTTTTGTAAAAAGCGGCACGCGTGAACATCATCTCACCCATATCACTTTTTTCGCCAGCTTCCAAGAACATATAGATAGATTCATCTAAAATCTTTTCCACATCCATTTTACGCAATATCTGGGTAAAACTTCCACCTGTACGCCTGATTTCCTTTAAAGCTCTGATAATTAAATTGTCCATAAGGATATTATCAGAACCTGATGCTGTAAATTCCAAAGCACGGATTGTATCAAGGCCGGCATTTTTACACAGTGCCAGAACTAGGCAAAACCTGTACTGCAAGGCATAAAACGCCAACGGCCTGTAGACTGGCATTTTTAGCTGCAACCTTGCCCACTGTTCTGGATTCGCCCGAAAAAAGCAAATCAAAGCGATCACAGCAGCCGCGATCACAGGCAATACCACAAACCAGTATGATTCTGCAAAAATCCCAGCATCTATCATCACCTTTGTATAAAATGGCAGCTGCATGTCGAGACTGCTCATAAACTTTCCCATAGAGGGCAATACGACAAAAATGACAATGCCTACAGTGATTGCCAGCAGTATCAGCAGAAATACAGCTTGTCCCATCTGTGAGCCAATATTGCGCCGCAAATCAACTTCCTGCTCCAGGGAGCGCACTATTTCCTTATATACTTCCTCAGCCTGGCCGGTTCCTTCGCTTACCTTCATCATCTCCACGATATAGCTTGGAAACAGCTTGGGGTGCTTGGCAAAAGCATCCGGCAGCCTGATGCCTGTTTCCAGGTCATGCTGCACTGAATCAAGTACCTGCTTCACATAGGGACGGCTGTTTTTAGCATACAGCTTCAGTGCATCCAGCACATTCAAGCCAGCCATAGTATTCTGCTCGATGATGATAAATATCTGGTACAAATCATTTAAATTTTTCTTGGAAATCATTTTTTACTCACCTCCTCCCTGCCTACCGCCTGGATTAAATCACTTAGGGAAATTCTGCCATCCATTGCCATATCCAGTCCCTTTTCCCACATGGAGCGGAAGCCATTATGCAAAAGCACTTCCTTTATGGTCTTGAAATTATTATTCCGCAGCAAGATGTCCCGTATCTCAGTATTGAGAATAACGTACTCCACCACGGCTGTCCTTCCTGAAAGTCCGTTATTACAGTATTGACAGTTTGCTGCCGTCAGGCTGTCCGCCTTTTCAAATAATTTATCCTCACATCTGGCAATCTCGTCAGGTGTCAGCAGTTTTCTTTCCTCTTTTGTCAGGATATGCTTCTGCCTGCAATGCGGACAAAGCGTTGCCACCAGTCTCTGAGCCATTATAATCTTCGTTTCCAAAAGCAGGGTTGTCCGGGATATGTCTAAATCCAAAAGGCGCAGGATAGTTCCGATGCAGTCACCGGCATGAACTGTGGAAAATACCAGATGCCCGGTATTGGATGCCTGGGTTGCCACAGTAGCATCCGTAGCATTTCGTATCTCATTGAATAAAATAATGTCCGGATCAGAACGCAGCACGGCTTCTAATATCTTTCCTCCCGACAAATTATTACCTTCATTATCTGCCTTATGAATCTGAATCTGCGTAAATTCATCTTCATAAATCTCAATCGGCTCCGCTATTTCAATCACATTCAACGGTTCCTGCCGTGTATCCAGGACATAATGTATGGCTGCATGAAGGCTGGTGGTCTTACCACTGCCTGTCGGGCCGGATATGATGCACAGCCCTGTCGGATTCCTGTACAGCACCTGCTTTATGTCATTCAGGTCCTCATCGGTGTAACCAATATCATCAAGCGTTCTTTTGCTTATATTGCCACTCCTGCCAGCCTGGGGCTGCAGCCTTAAAACTATAGTCTCCAGCCTGTCCACGCCATTCCCTTCCGGCAATGTTTCCAAGCGGATAAATATATCCTGACCGCCATGAGTCATATAGAATGAACCTTCATTAGGCATATTTGTCCTGGTCATATCCGCTGACTGAGATGTATCCATCTGCTTAATCAGGCTGGCTACATTAGTCATCTGGCTTTCAGTAAATTCATGATTGGCAGTCATATCATAGGTATGACCATTAATGCGAAATACTACCCGATAGCCACGGAATTGTGGTAAGAGATGTATATCAGATGCCTTGCGACTGGCAGCATCCTGCAACATAGTATTGATTGCCCCTTTTAGTGGAGTCATATCAGTTTCTATATTCTGCAGATGCTGGCTGCCACTTCGCTTAAAGCTGGCGATATTATAGTATTTTAAAGCCCCCAGCTTCAGGCTCTCCTCCGATGTATACAGCAGCTTGACTTTTCTGCCCAGCAAACCTTCCAGCTTGTTTTTCATCTTAAAGGTCTGCTCCGTATCAGTAGCCAGCACCAGCCTGTTTCCCTCCAGCCCCACAGGAATGATATGATACTGAAGCACCATATCTTGTGACAGAAGGTTCACCACATCAGCAGGAATTTCCAGCCTGGATAAATCATCAACCGCATACTGCCCGCTTTGCTTCAGCTGCTCAGTGAAGTGATTTCTATACAGTTCGCTATAATCTGCCATTAATCTCCCACCTGCCTCAAAATTTCTTTTGGATCAATATCATCAGTCACAATATATGGAGTTATCATGATGTATACCTCGGAATACTCCTTAGTCTGGCTATGGAATTTGAATAATTCACCCAGGATCGGCAAATTCATCAGACCTGGAATCCCACTGAGATTATCCAGATCCTTTACACTCATCAAGCCGCCTATAACGAAGGACTGGCCACTCTTAAGATGCGCGGAAGTAGTAGCCTTGCGCGTGGAAATCTGCGGAGCCGTAGTTTCACCTTTGCTGATCCAGGAAGTAATATTGCTTATCTCGGCAGCAATCTTCATGCTTATTGTCCCTGTCACCTCGTCAATAGCCGGAGTAATGGTCAAATTGGTGCCAATATCCTTGTACTCGGCAGTCACAGATGTTGAGCTGGAAGTAGTCGTACTGGATAGTATTGGCACCTGGTCTCCAAAATTCACAACACCTTCCTGCCCATTCATTACCATAATCATAGGCCTGGAAACCACCTTGCCTTTGGATAACGACTTGCTTGCAGTAGCATTGGCAGAAAAAGTCAGCTTTTCCAGCCAATTTCCTTTAAAGGATGAACTGTCAGTAATGCCGGAAGTCGTACCAGTATGTGAATATGTCGGCAGTGAATACTGCATCCCCAAATCCAGCTTATCGCCATGATTTATCTCAATCAGCTGAGCCAGCACCAGGCACTGGCTCACTGGCTTGTCTATGGCACTCATATGCCTGACAGCAGCAGCCACCTGATATGGTGTCCCGGTCACGGAAACTGAACGTGTCTCGGAATTTGCAAATATGTTGCTCTCATCCAATCCCAGTGCCTTCAGCTCATTTGTCACTTTTTCCATATCTGACAAATGATGAACAGGAATAATCTTGGATTGCAGCATAGTATCCGAGGTGCTTACCAGTATGGCGTTATCATCCACCATCCAGTTGAAATTAAAGGCATTGCTCAGATACTGCATGGCTTTTTCGCAGGTCACATTGTGCAGCGACATATAGACCTTGCCATCCAGGGTGCCATTGACAACCACATCCCTATTGGCCACTTTTGCCACGGCGTAAAGGCTCTGGGCAATAGGCGTTCCCTGCCAATCAAAATTGTATCGCCCTTCATTACGAAAATTGTGCTGCTCATTATATGGCTGAGGCAGCTGTATTTTTTCCCGGCTTTTTTCTTTTTGCTCACCAGCCTGGCCTGCTTTCTCAGTCCCGGCAGTATTTTCAGCAGAAGAAGCTGACGATTTATGCTCCGGCTCCTTGGTGCTAACATTTTTCTGATTGTATTCTGCCAAAATCCGCTTTATCTTCTCAGTGAACAGATTCGGATTATATATTCCCTCCTGCTTAACAGAAGCCTCCTGCTTTTGTACTGCCGCATATGCAGTATCTGAACTAGCTATAGCGGTTACGCTCAATATGGATATACCAAGCAGTACGGCTGCAATATTATGGTGCAATTTTGTATCTTTCAATCTTCTCTCCTCCTGTCCTACTCATACCTTACTTTTGTGCCATTATCAAAGGTAATGCCATCTCCGCCAATATAGGCAATCCGGCTATCTCTATAAACATCACCTTCTGACACCACCTTGCCATCACTCATAATCGCTATATTAGAGCCATTCTCCCCCATAGCTATCCCCTGCACTGCAATTCGATCTGATGATGCCGGAGGCTGATTAGATGACGGATTGCTAACCTGGGGAATCCCTGCCTGCATAGGATGATTTGGAATAGCTGGCAAAGGAATATTGGTACTTCGCGGCATAGCAGGGACAGTACCCGGATTGTGCGCAGCAGCCATATCAGCAATATTATCCTTTGAAACATCAAATTCTTTAATTTCTATGAAAGGATTAACAGTAAAAATATCCCCTGCTACCGACAATGAGCTGTTACTCTCACTTCCCTTCACTGCTACCGGCTCCCCTGATGCAGTTTGCTCAGCATGAACGCTGTTATTGTTATGCTCAACACCATTGCCAGGAGCTGAATATGGCACCTTTTCAGAAGATGAAATCGCATTATACACGGAAAATAAGAGTAAAACTATCGCCAGGCTACCTAGAATAACCATCTTTTTTTTATTTTTCCCCTGAAAATCAATTTCTATATTCGGCATCTTCTGTCACCTCATTTCGTGTATATTTTGTACGTCAGCTTGGCAGATATACTGCCATCCTTGCCTTGCAGCACAAGATGCTTTAGCCCCACAAGAGCATCACTTTCCTGCAAGCTCTTGACGCTTTTCATAACTGGTTCATATTGGCCGGAAAACTCCACTGAAAACACCCTGCCATCAGTTTCCTGCTGCTTTAATTCCTTGATGGTATTGATATTCACACCTAGTGCCTGCAGCCGGAAAATTACATCTGTCTGTACCATGTCAACCTGATCAGCTTTTACCGGGCGCATGTCTTCACTATTCAGCTTATTATTTTTTTCATGCCACTCACTGATAAAAGACTGCATAGTTTCAATCTGCCTTTCTGTTTCCCGCTTCTCATAGTAAGAAGATATTACTCTGGTTGTCAGCATCGATGTAACAAAGATAAAGATACTCAGCAAGGCAACGTATATCCCCAGCCTGATCTTATTGGAAAAACGAGGTTCATTGGCCCGAGGCTCTACATATGCTTCCTGCAAGTTATCACTATTCTGCTCCTTACTAGCTTTGAACCTGGCACTCAATATGCCGATAACTTCACTGAATTTCTCCCGGATTATCACTTGGCATCCCCCTTTCTTCCCAAGACCAGATTAGCCACCTTGGCACCACTGGCATTATCAGTTGTCATCTGAGGGATTGCCACTGAATTGAACATGCCGAGCCCTGATAAATCATTGATATAAGCCTGGAACTTCAACGGATCCGCAGCCAGCATCTTAATCTTCACCCATTCTGCCGCGTTAGGCTTTGTATCACTACCTGCCTCAAAAGATACATAGCCAATTTCTGGCGGCTTGACGCTCATTACAGCACTATATGCCTCCAAAATCTGCTGATCCTCTTTTTGCTCTACACCTATGATTGACAATTCCCTTTCTATATTTGCAATACTTTCCTGGCCGCTTGCATAATCTTCCTGCAACCCCTCCGGTATCTGAGTGGCTGAAAACAGCAGGATAACCGCCAGCTCTGCAAAGGAGATTATCCCCATAAGTATCATGGCGATACGGCTAAAGCTGAAAAAACGCTCCAACCGATAAAACTTCTTAGACTTATTTTGAACCTCCTCCGGCAGCACATTACCAGGCAGAACCTGCACATAACTCTCAATACATTCCTCAAGCGCATCAGCCCCGAAATCAGCCCACTGCAGCAATGTTCCCATGGCGCAATACCAGCCATATTCGTTATCATAAGGCAATTTTCCTGAAATAAGCCTGTCATTAACTGCTATTTTCTGAGCAGCTCTCTGATGAATGATTTCATACTTCTCCGCCAGGGAACTCCCAATCACAACATAGGGAAGGTCCTGATTCAGATATTCAAAAGTTTTTTCTGCCGAAAGTTCAAATGCACTCATCGCTTCCCTTATTGCCATATCCGCTTCTTCAGCTGTCAGCAAGGACAATTCATGAGCAGACATATCATCATTATCCATCTTAAAGATACCACCATTGTGGCTAAAACCTACCAACGTAGCTTTGGAATCAAATGAAAACAGTATCAGCTGCTCCTGATTGTACTCACACCTTGACCGTAAAAAAGCCACACTGGCTGCTTCTATTGATACCAGATGCACCCTTGCCTGATCTGCTGCCTCGGCAAGAATATCTACAATCTGCCTCTCTATCACCGATACGGTTTCCATGGGCTTTTGCGGCTCCGGAGATGTGATAATCGGCACACTGTAATAATAATTGTTTATGCTCTGCTGCAATCGCTGTGCCACAGTGTCCCTGGTCTGGTCATGACTGCTGCTGTAAAAACAATCAAGCAGGGAAAACACATAATCCGGCAACACAATAAATATCTCATCATTTTCCCGGCCCGTAACAGATTGAACGTCCAGAAAGAAGTATCTCCATGCCTCAACAGCTGAAATTGCATCCAATTCCAATGCCTTGAGATAATTCTGCTTAATCACCTTATAATCCGTCACATGAAGTCTTTTCTTCTTTTTTTCGCCAACAATGACCTGGGTACAATCAGGGCGTAAAAATACTCCTATCAAGTTTTTTACCCCCTATCTATCAGCCAGCTGTCCAACATACTGTCCTGCAGGACTGTCAGCACCCTGCCATGGGCATTCCTTGCCGAAAAATTGCCCGGCTGCACCAGCTGCCTGAAATCGCAGAGCTGCGATATGCCGGTGCTGTCCAGCAATGTAGTATGCTGAAAATCCACCAGCAGCTTCGTGCAGCCATTCTGTCTTGCCGTGTTAAATTCAGCCTTGATAGCTTTCACACGGGTAGTTATATAGTTTCCATTAACGGCCAATACAGCGGTATCTCCCTTTATAGTGATAAATTGCATATATAACATCCTTCCTTTAGATATTTTTAGTTATTGTCATGAAAAATCTTAATAAATATAGCTGATATATCATCATGCTTGGCAAATGCCATCGGCTCATCCGCACTTTCTGACTTCTCTCGCAAGAGGTCATTCAAGCCATCTGTGATGAAGGTTATTTCCTCCACACTGCTTAAGTCCAGGCATTCTTCATGCCAGGACACATCTCTGTCATAGCCAATCATATAAGAACGGCAGCTTATGCTTTCGCGCCTGGAATGGTCTTTATACTTAACCAGCAGTGACGGTATGCCTGCTGAGCAATAGATTAGTCTTTGAGCATGAATATCCAAAAAAAAGCATAATGTCGGTATCAAGGTTGCAGAAACGAAGTTGTTCAAAACTTCCCTATTAACCGCCTTGATAACCTCGTCAAGAGTTTCATATACCCCTGCCTGATATTGCCACATATATGTTTTCAGAATATACAATGTATTCATTGCCTGCCCATAGCTAAGTAAATCATGACCAACACAATCAAAAATGAATCCATACAAACCATCTTTGTTGTCACTATGAACATCTGCATCAGATTTTAGCAACGTATAATGCAGCCCATCACCCGACAAATGATAATACGGACTTAGCAGCCTGTTGACAGAAAAAGCTCCGCCAGTATCCTCCCGTGAACAGGCCGGAACGAGGCAATCATATTGCTGAACAATAGCGTTTTCCATACCCTCATCCAGCTTCTCCCCGCCCTGAATTTGCTGAAAATCATGCTTTAGCTGGGCTATAAACAACTCATAGGGAATACCATAGGGCAGATACCTGTCTGCCTTGGCGTTTTCCAGCAGCCCTTCCAAGCCTGTGAGGTACACCAAAGCCTGATTTTCTTTATTATCCTTAATGGCAGAAGCTACAGTCATGCCATTAAAATCCGGCAAATCTATATCCACTATCACTATAGCAGGCCGGAGCTGCTGACATTTGAGCAGTGCTTCAAGACCATCAGCCGCGCCATGCAGGGAAGCCCCATTATCCAGGCTGTAATCAATCTGCTGGAGCAATTTTTCAGGGTTCCTATGCACCACAAGAATAACAGGTTTTTTCATCAATAAATCACCCCGTTCTCACTTAGGAAAAGTCTTTCTGATAGCACACCGATATTCTGTGTTACCAGCTTTTTCGGCAATGGATAGCTCACGCACATCGTCACAGTCTTGTCCTTCACATCAATGTACAGGTATTCACATGCCTCCAGCATCAGCCAGATGCCTCTGCCGGACAGCCTTGTTCCCTTGAACTCACCAAAGGTCTTTCGTTGCCATTTCTTATCTTTTCCCAAGGCCTTGATTTCATCGCAAAAACGTTTGACATCAAAATCCTTGGTTTCTGAACTGACTGATACCTTGATATCCATGTCCCGGATGCTCATTTTGATGTCTACAGCAGCCTCGGTCAGTCCGGCCAGTGAATACTGAGCTGCATTATTGACTGCCTCCATAATGGCAATCTGGAAATGCCCCTCCGGGTCTGCCAACGTTTCATTGCAAATCACATCCAGCTCCGGCAATACACGCTCTATAAAGTCATCATAGCCGTGTATATGAAAATCTATATTTTTTACTAACGCCATGCTTCCTCCTATCCAGCATCTACCAAAAAATATCCAGAATATCTTCTGTTATGAACGGTATGACCTTGGCCTGGATATTCTCCATTGGTACAGGTCCGGTATATCTGCCATCAAAACTCCTGGGATTGTCCCCTAGAGGCAGGAATTTATTTCCAGATATGATATATGTCCCTTCTTCGCAGGGTATTTCCTGCCCCAAGGCATCCTTATCCATAATATGCCCATGATATTGATGATTGATATAAAAGCCTCTTTCACGGCTGACCTCGTACATATCACCATCCAAACCGCCTATATGCTTGACAAATAATATGTCCGGATTGGTAATCCATCCTTTGCTCATAGCGATTGCTACACACTCTGCTGGCGGCTTATATACTACATAATCCTTCCTTCCCAGGCTAAGCCTTGGCACTCGCAGATAAATGCCACGCGGTATGGACGGAGATGAATTGGTATAAAACATTTCATGCCCTGTCTGGCTGTCCCTATTATCTTCTACTGGTAATCTGCTAATGTAGAGTAACAATGCCAAAAATATCAGCAAGCCAGTCAAATATAATCTGTTTTTTCTTCTTAGCTTTTTATCTATGTCACCTGTCATAAATAAATCCTCCTATCGGAGCTATAAAATCTGCTAAATAACACTTTAGCAGAAAATTGATGAAAAATATTACAGATTTGTCGCATTTTTTGACAAGAAAAAAGACCACTCTTGTAAAAAGTAGTCCTTGGCATGTACATGTAAGTTTTAAAACATTTATTCCGTCCAATTTGGACAACTCATTAGTTTGGTTCAATTTGGACAAGTCATTTGTTCTGTCCAAATTGAACAGATTGTTTGTTTTGATAAAATCTATGCTGAAAGGGTAAATCCGTAATGCTCAAATATTTCCGAAGCTGCCTGCTTGAACTGGTTTAAATACCGATAAATTGATGCCCTGTTAATAGCTGCTTCGCAGCTCAGCTCATCGATGGTCAGATGATGATACCGGCATTTATGGCTGATCACCCAGTTATATGACGATTCATCCGGAGCAGCCTGGCACTCTGCCAGCTTGCTCAAGAGCTGCCTGTAACAGCTTCTCTTGTCTATGAGGTTTTGCAGCCATTTCCTGTTGATTTCTACTCCCACCTGTATTCCCCACTCCAGGGCATCTATACGGGCATCTAAAATGTGAATCATATTAATGATTTTTTGCGGAACAAATATATCTGTAACACTAATGTTATAAAAAAGCATATTCTGAATATCACGTTGAATGTCCCTGTTCCAAAGGAAAAGCGAACTGGTTGAAACATCCAGCTTGGTAGAAATCCAGGTAAATGTCTGGTTATCCTTGTATTTATACAAGAAAAACTTGATCTGCGTATCAGTCAGGCAACGGCATATCGTATCCACTACCATGTTATTGATGATGTGTCGCTGATACATCAGAAAAGTACGATAGATGTTGCTCCTGCCTGCCATGCAGTACAGCTGCACATCCTTCGGCAATGTAGTAGTAGGATGAAATCTCTCCTTGATGGCATACTCTGCCAGATAATTGCTGATATTCGGTTTATACTTAAACATATTCACACCCTCTTGCATATCTAACTATAAAGCCAGTTCCCAGATTGGCTTGTGCGGTTCAATCCTATAAGTTTTCCCAGTATCAAAATCCATGACTACATCATCCGGCAGACCTGTCGTCATAGATGCCGCTTTTGCCGCTGAAAGCTGCCTGCCTACAGACAGCTGATACCCTTCTTCCAGTGCCCTGCGCAAGAATCCGGCAGGATTCTTTATGCCCTTCTGCTGCTTCAATACTTCGATTGCCTTGATAATCTTTTCCCTGCCATAGGTCTGCAAGAAGGCCCTGATAGTTTTGACATTTAAGCCAATATCATGCAAAAAACTTGAAACAACATCAACAACAGCATCCTGTTGCCTGTCTTCTGTGGCATAAACTTGAGCTGCGGAACAGCTGGCAGCTGCCTGCTCATCAGATATGCCAGGCCTGCTCTTGTTGTTGTTGATTATTTTAGTATTTTTATTTTCTTGTATATTATTTCTAGTATTTAGGGGTTTCCCACAGGAAACTCTAGGGTTTTCCCTGGGAAACTCCGGGGCTTCAGGGTTTCCTGACGGAAACTCTGAAAGCTGCTGTGTTTCCTCCGGGAAACTCTGGCAATGACATGATGGCTCAGGGTTTCCTGCAGGAAACTCTGGATTGTCACAGCCGTACTCATTGTGGATAACTTCTTCTGATGGTGCAATGCTGCTCTCTAACGGCACTTGAACATTATTCTGTAAGTTTATATTGGCGGAGCTCAGCTTCCTCAGATAAAGGCGATCAGCCTGATGCCCTCCCATCTTTTTGCGCTCCAGAAGACCTGCATCTTCCAGCATCGCCATCTTTTTAGAGACAGAGCCTTTTGAGATGCCGAAAAAATCCGCCATCTCGGAGATTTTGGCAATAAAAAAAATATCGCCACTCTCGTCAAACCATTTATTGATACGGCTGAGATTTAACCGGGACTTCAAGAAACCATAAATCAGCCTGGCTGTGTTGTCCAGCCCTGCGTAATTCTCCTGTGTGAATAATGCCATCGGTATAGCTATATACCGTTCCTTGTCTATGTCCTTGATGTTAAACCGCTCGCCCATGATGCTCCGCTCCTTCTTCTTTTTATTCTTTTCACATCCATAGCTGCAGCGGATCAGCAAATTCATACTGCCCCCCTGCACCACGCACAATATACTCAAGATGTAAATGAGGCCCCGTGGAATATCCACTGGAGCCTACACTGCCAATAATATGCCCTTGTACCACGCAATCTCCCACTGCAACATAAACACTGCTGAGATGGCAATACTTTGTATAAGTATCAGTTTCAGGATGATACAGCATCACCTGATACCCGTAGCCATCTCCATAGTCACCAGCAGCCACCACCTGCCCATAAAACAGGGCAGGAACACCATCGCCATAGCCATAGCCGAGATCCACCCCTGTATGAAACTTGTACTGCCCGTCTATAGGGTGGTAACGCCACCCAAAGGGTGACGTCACCGGCAAATCATGAGCTTCTGCATAAGTGAAATTCATGAATGTAACTGTCAACGCAGATATGATAGATATTGTGAACAAAGATTTAATAATCGCCTTGTATGCCCTCGTCACTCCGTGTCATCAGCTTTCTGCCCCTGCTCCTTCTGGATAAGCTCATATTCCTTTGGAGATACCAGGCCATGCTCCTCCCCGGCATAAATCACCTGACCGTAAAATTCATCTTCTGGGATGGTATCGCTGACATCCATAACCTGCCTGCCATCCTCATGCGCATAGTCTTCAAGCACTTCCTCTGACTGCTGTAAATTCTTTAACATTTCCAACATAAAAATCCTCCATTCTTGACCTATTAATGGGACAACCTTACAATAGCATTTTTGAAAGAAGCCACCTCCATCTCATACTGGGCGATGCTCACTTCCTCCCCAGCTTCCCTGGCAATCAGCAGCATTTCCTCGCTTTCTTTCATGCCCTTTTCCAGGTATTTTACAACAAACGCCATGCCGCTATTGGCAATATCATCCAAAGCAGCCTGGGTAACAGGGCTGCTGACATTTTCCGCTGCAGCCGGTTCCGCATCTTCATCAGCTTTGCCCTGATTATCAGGGAAAGTATCAGGCTCGTTATCATCACCGTCATCGATACTATCCTGTTGTGCCCTGCCGTTTATTTCCGTCTCATCTTTCATGTCAGGCTCTGCACAGGCCTCGCCTCCCTCGTCTATGCCTGACACTGGATTGTCCCGAACCGGCTCTGATGCCTCGTCATACTCCGATTGACTGCTGCCTTCCCCGCTATTGCCATCTTCAGCAGCCTCCGCTACATCATCAGAGTCCTCAGGAGCATCCGCCTTAACAGGCTCTGATGGAATATGAAAGTAAGCGACCACATCGTCATAATCAAAATCACATTCCCTGTTAAAATTTTTCATAGCGTTTTGAAAAGCCAGCTGCTCATCCGCAGTATGCCGTGCCAGTTCCTCGGCAGCACGCCGGGTGATTTTGCCATCATCCAGTAAAAGCAGAAAATCATCCAGCAAAGAACGCAGGGAGCGCAGCCGTTGCAGCTGCGTTGCACTGATATTCAGAATCTGCTCCGCAAAATAATCTCTGAAAGTACCAGTATAGCTCCCTTCATCCTTTGCCTTTTGGTAATAAATCCTTGCCATTGGTTCCAGCACTTCAATTTCCTGGAGCTTCTCCGAGAAATTTTTTACCCGATGCGAATTTGCCATGATGATAGCAATATCCGTCTGCATTTCTGCGGTAAGCAGCCCATTTCCTGCCGGTGCCTCCGTAACAACGCAGGGTATCTCCCGGCTCTCAATTTCACCATGCTCATATCGGTACATAACAGCCCGGTAACGCCTCTCCCCGGAAAGGATAATATACTTGCCCGGCTCCTGAGCTTTCTGTACTCGTAGCGGCTCAACCCAGTTGGACATGCGCATGTCCTTTGCCAAGGATGGAATATCCCTCATGCCGTAGAAATTATTTTCATGGGGGATAAGATTCTGGAAATCTATATTTTCCACTCGCGTTCCCATATTGCTGATAGCAGCCCTGGTGTTAGAATTAAGATAATCTGCCAGGCCGCCACCATATTTCGGTAATGCCATCCCTATCACCTCTCCCCGAAAAATTCCTTGGTAAACTTGATTATATCCCTTGCAACATGACAGTTAGGAGACTTCTCCAGCAATGTCTTGCCTTCTTTACGTGCCATATCCATGTACCTCTTTGCCTTCTGGCTGGCATATCTGATTTTGGTATTGAAAATTGGCAGCTGTTCCTGCTGTAATCTGTCAAACAGATTATAATTTGCAGCACTGGTCAGGTACTGATTAATAAGCAGGCCTTTGAGGTTCAAGTATGGATTATATTGCTGTAACGACTTCACCTGCTGCAGCATAAGGTACATGCCATCCAGGGAGTCCTTCTCCGTAGTTGTCACAATCACCACATCATCCGTGATGGAAAGTGTGTTGAATACTGACAGATTAATATCCGGCGGATTGTCGATAATGCACAGCTTGTACTTATCTGTCACCGGCTCCAGCGCATCCCGGATGACTGTTGCCTGGTTGATGTTGTCCGACTTCAGCAGCTTGGCATGAGCTTCGATAATCCCCATGTCACCTGCAATCAGGTCAATATTCTCATGCACTGTAGGCTGGATAGCTTCCTGAATATTATCTGCCGTCACATCTCCCATCAGGATATGGGTAATGCTGCCATACTCGCTTCCATCGTGCCTGCTGAGCCAGTCCGTGGCATTGCCCTGCTTATCATTGTCGATAAACAGTATTTTCTCTCCATACATCTTCGCTACTGCATAGGCAAAATTCACAGATATGGTGGTCTTGCCTACGCCACCTTTCAGATTTATAAAACTTATTGTCTTCATTGATAATTCTCCTTTAAACTCTCCAGCTCCGCAATCACGTGCTGCAGATAATCAATCATCTTTTGCAGGCTTGCTGCATTTTCCACATCAAACTCAATGATATGCACCTGCTGAGAAATTTTCTTTAAAATTACCCTGCCGTCCGTGATGAAGTTATCCACCAGTGCTTCCAGAGTATCATGCTGATTAGCTGCAAAAATAGCCTCCATATTCCTGAGCTTTTTTTCAACAGCCAGATTTTTGTTTAGCAACACATGTTGTTTCTGATGGGATGAATGTAAATCCATCTCCAGGCTGGCTATACGTTTTTTCAGATATTCTATGCTCTCCGCGTTTTCCATCTCATGCCTCCGGCTCATTTAGAACGGCAATGAATATGGCTTATACCAAAGCTCTACATAATCACACATGTCTTCGTAAACAATATAATTGCCAGCAGCATCAGAAAAATAAATCCTGTTGTCAGGGGCATTAACTGTGCGATATACGCCAATTCTTTTTATCGGCAGCCCATTTATGCGCTGACCTATACGATATACATTGTCATGAAACGTAATCATATTTACTACCGTAGTCCCTAATTTATGTTCCAGATGAGATTGAATACCTGTAAAATTGCGCATGACAGCAATAATGCGGTCGGTTGACAGCAAGACAACTTCTTCCATTGACTCTCTGTCCTGGGAGGTAGAAGTGGACTCAATCTTATAGACCTGCTTATTTTTGTAATTCTGCCCTACAAAAATCATTTCATCATCGATTCTTACGCCATCAATGACCATGCCGTTTCCTGCCATATTCTCATACCTCCCTGTCTATCTGACACTAAAATTTCTTTTGATTCATTTTTTGAGCAAAGCCGTGCTGTATGATTTTCATTTTTGTTGAATTTTTGGTATAATATAGTTATGTCTGACTGCGAATCAGATATAACCGTTGTTTTGGCTCATTGTCCTGGGAAGGAGACTGCGAATCTGTACTCCCCAGGGCGATGAACCCAGTCTCCTTCTTGTCTACGTCATGTGTATACTGCGGAGGCTGCTTGCTTGTCCGAGCTGCGAAATCGAAACAAGCATTTTTTGATATTTAGTTTTGAGTATTTAATTTGTTTTTTTGTGCGCGCCCTGCACGCTTTTAGTGTGCCATAAATCAGCTCCCTTGGGATATTACGGTTTTATCGGAGTATAGGCGCAAACCGCCTATTTTACAGGCATCAACCTGAATTCAGATTGGTGCCCATAAGATAAGTGGTTTAGCAGGCAACGCCGAGACTATGCTGCCTGCTAGGAAATAAGAGGTGTAAATAAGCTACTGGTGGTCACTAGCCACCAGCTATAGACAGCAAGCGACGATGATGTTCGGCATCGCCGGTGATTTTACCCCTGGAGTAGATAGGAAGAATATTTCTTTAGCAGAAACTGCCTTTTTGCTGCCTATAGCTCGTGGTTAGTGGCTAGTAAATGTTCCATATCTGGTCTGTAGTGGTGGCCAGGAATCTGGCGATGCGATTGGCAATCCTTACCTTGGGTTCCCGGATACCGTATTCGTATCTATTGTATGCCTTGATGGCAACACCGGCTGCATCGGCTACTTCTTCCTGGGAGTAGCCTGCTGCCTGCCGTAAGGCTCTCAAATTGTTTGGGATTGGAAAGTCCATAATATTCACCTCTATTTTGTTAGTTTATGTATGTTATTTCCCCAAATTTCTTCTACAGTAGAACCTAAAGTATATGCTATAACCGTAGCTATACATGCATTTGGAATTTGGTTTCCATATTCATATCTTTGATATGCAGTCTCCGCTATCCCAACATTTATGGCTACTTCTTTCTGAGTTTTCTTAGAAATACGACGTAATTCTTGTAACTTTAATTTGATTTTATTTTTATCCATCCTCCTCTCTCCTTTCTATAAAAACAACACCTTTCGGCTGTGTTTTATTTTATCTTACTACACCGCCGATAGGTTGTCAACACTTTTAGGAGGTGTTTTTATGACGTTTTCTGAACGATTAATTTGTTTGCGTAAAAATAATGGTTTTACACAAAAGGATGTATATACTGGAATCCATGTAGCTGCTACTGCATACCAACGATATGAATATGGCAGAGTACCTACCGCTGCTATCTTAGTTCAAATAGCAGATTTTTTTAACGTGTCGGTAGATTATTTGTTAGGACGTACTGACAAACCAGAAGTCAACAGGTAATCATGCTTACTGGCACTCTCTTTAGGAAAGAAGCAAATTCTGAAAAATCAATGCAGGTAATCTTTGCCATCAGTACGCCGCCATAGATGCAGGCAATTCTTCGTTATACCTTTGCCTTCTTTTTCCTTATCAAATATTTGGACACACACTTCATTATCTTGGAAAAATGTGTCCCTGATAATATGAATTTCTGTCCAGGTGAGATAACTGGCATCCTTGGGAGATGCAGACACTATCTCATAATGGTTATGCTTGTCACGCTTCCAAGCTACAGCTATATCCTTTCCTGAAATGTCAAAAGAGCCTATGCTTTGCTCGTCTGACATACTGCTGATTTTTAATCCAGCGGTTTTGGCGATTTCTTCGTTATTTTTCATGGCTTTGCTCCTGTTCTCAATCTTTAATGAATTGATTGGCGAGTCATACTCTTTTACTAGCTGAATTCTATAATGTGTCGATGGGCTACCTCATTGGCAGAACCAATAATCCAGAAGTAAATAGATAATCAGGCTTCCAGGTTTGAATCCCATATTTTGCGGAGGTCATAAATCCCCAAAACATCTGCTATGCGAATTGCAGTCCGTATCTCTGGATGTCTGTTTTCTTTTTCAGACTCATATCTCACATACGCTCGTGTCGCTATGCCAGCGTTATCAGCTACAAATTTTTGTGTATAACCTTTGCTTATCCTAGCTTTTTTCAAATTGTTCATATCACCATCCCCTTTTGATTTAAACATGCCCATGCAGTCATGTTTGGTTATTATAATATCATGTCTATTTGGTCATGTCAATATTTTTTATTTGGAGTGAATACTATGTTATCTGATAGATTGATACAGTTAAAAAATGAGCGAAATATTTTACAAAAAGATATTGCTGCTTCTTTAAATATTTCACTACGTTCCTATCAACGTTATGAAAAGGGAGAACGCAATCCTGATTCATTAACACTAACAGCTATGGCTGATTTTTTTGGCGTGTCAATAGACTACCTTGTTGGTAGGACTGACAAGCCGGAAGTAAACAAATAAACATTTGTAAAGGAGTGTGCTCAATATGATCTATAAACGAAAACAATTTGGTGACAAAGATTTTCGCCGCAGATTCAGCAAGATCAATGGCATCAAAATAATTCCTCACCCAAACTTATCTGGAGATTGGGATAGGTACACCCCAAGTAATTGGTGGTGGAGCATAAATCCTGACTTAGTTAATTTTATTGAGGTCAAACAATGTTTTGAGTCCTTAACATCTGAAGAATGTGATGAATACCAAGAAGAAATTGACTTTTGGCTCGACCTTGCCCATGAATATGGCAATAATTTCGATATGAAGAAATTCATACAAAACATTTCATCTGACATATCTGTTCAACGCACTTCTTACACAATTACAGGTGACATAATAAGTGGTTTCTTGGGAAAAGATGCCAAGATATACACATTCATTAACCAACATGATATTTACAGAACCATCCAGTTCCTAGCCACCCCTGCCACAAAAAACTATCCCGAGCTTGATATAAACGAAGATTATTCCATAACAGCCACAGGCTATATAGAAATTAACCGCTATGCCAAAGTTCAGTTTGTAGCAGAAAATATCGAAATCTTGGGAAAATGCTCCAGAGAACAGGAGTATGAGAAAGCAGCTGAAATGTGCAAAGATATATTTGCTGCCCTGGAGAGCCAGCCTAAGATTGAATTATCGTTGCGCCAAGGAGATTATATCGGCATTATAACAGGCGGAAGCAAAGAACACCCCTGCCGAGGCTATGGAGATTTTAAAAAGAAAACTATTTGGCAATCTGTAAGAAAAAAAGATTTGCATCCAAAGACATTTTTCATCAACATCAATGATATTGACGAAATTGTACAAAGCATTGAAAAGTTCAACAGTTACTCTCCCCCAAATAGATGCAGGATGCTTTTTATCATCAGAGGCGGTGGAGATCCGGAAGATTTGTGCCGCTATTCCTCTCCGAAGCTGGTAAAAGCTATATATGATTCGGAAATCCCAGTTATTACCGGGATAGGGCACTGCGATGATGAATTGCTCTGTAATCTCGTTGCCGCCAAAGATTGTGGAACTCCTACAGGCGTAGCTAATTTTCTTAATTCTCTAACTCAATCTTCAACCCGAAGATTTGTAAACAAAGTTATAACAAAATTTGGTTTTTAAGCCACTCCTTCCCTGCTGCATAAGCAGGGATTTTTTATCCCGAAAACAATGTCAGCTGCTCCGCAGGAGCATTCTCCAGGAGCATGTACCACTTGTCCGGGAACCCCAGGACTCCTGCAATACGTTTTGCGACCTCTGGCGATGGCCTACGTTGCCCATTTTCGATAAAATTGTAATAACAGTATGCAATATTAGCCTGCTTGGCAATTTCTTTTTGTGACATATTCTTATGTTCTCTGCAAGCTGCCAGCCAATTTTTCCTCATAGCTTCACCCCCTCAACGACTCCTGACATTCATTTTTTTATATAATAATCTACAAAATGTATATTGTCAAATTATTTTTCCTCTTTTTGTAGACTTGTTTGTTTTACTACAATTTGTAGACTAAACTACAATCAGGAGGATATGTAGTATGAGAACAATATTTACTGCCAGATTGAAGGCAGCAAGAGAAAGAAAAGGAATAATGCAAAAAGAAGCTGCCAAGCAACTTGGATTTGAATATCAGAGATATAATCATTTGGAAACAGGCCGAAATGAACCTGACTTGCTTACTATTGCTCAGTTAGCAAAATTTTATGAGGTATCAACAGATTATCTGCTTGGCTTGACTGATGATATGTCTCCTTCCAGTGAGGCACAAAACCACAGCCAAAACACAAGGTTACAGAGGAAAATCAGCATAACAGACACTGAAACCGCAGCCGAAGTGGAAAACTATCTTGATTATCTAAATGCCCAAAAGAATAACAGCAAGGCTGTTGCCGGTAAGTGATACATTTCATCTCCCGGAAGCTGAAAATCTGGCTTGCCCTTCATGGAAAGCATGAGCATTAATGTTGTACATACTCCCAGCCATTAACAAATAGACATTCTGTCCAAATTGAACAGAACGTTTTTTCCTTATATTGACTTTCACAGAACTCCTGAGATACAATATCAATAGGTGGTGAGTATAATGGGAGAAAAAGATATTACCCAGAAAAATTTTGAAGCATACAATGATGTGGTAGCGGACATAGTCAATGGCAGCTTATTTGATGGCCAGGAGCGCATTAAGGCAGACAGTCTTGTGGATGCCCAGCCTTTTTCTCAGTATAAAGCTGATGACGGTACCATCCATGAGCAGGAACGTGATGTTGCAAAGTACTGCATGGACATAAAATGCAATCTGCGCCTTGCTTTGATCGGCTTTGAGAATCAAATTGCCATAGACCTGGATATGCCCATAAGAGTTTTTGGCTATGACGGTGTTTCTTATCGTGACGAACTTAACCAGGATAAAATTGTGATTGATAAAGCGACTGGCAAAAAGCGTAAGATACGCAACAAGCGATACCCTGTCATAACTCTGGTACTGTATTTCGGCAAAACGCCTTGGAAAAAGCCGTTATGCCTGTATGATGTAATCGATGTTCCTGATTTCTTGAAGCCATTTGTCAATGATTTCAAAATCAATATCATTGATGTGCCAAGGCTTACACCGGAGCAGGTCAAGAAATATAAGGGCGATTTCCAGATTATCGCAGATTATTTTGTACAGCTTAACAGTGGCAAGCGGTATATACCATCCAACAAGAAAATGCAGCATCCGGACAGCTTGCTGAAATTAATGTCCGTTCTTACCAAGGATATACGCTATGCAGAATGTGTGGGAAATACTGCATCTGAAATGGAGGGAACTAGTATGTGTGAAGTATTGGATAAACTAGTAGCGGAAGGCGAAGCCCGTGGCATTGAAAAGACCAAGACAGAAATGGTTCTGAACATGCTTAGAGAAAATCTTAGTGTTGAAATGATTGCCAGGATTGCAAAGCTGACAGTAGAGCAGGTAATGGCTATCAGCAAAAAAGCTGCTGTCCTGTAACTGGAAGGCTGTTACCTATGGATTTTTCAGACAGAATTGCTGAACGGCTAAAGCTGCTCCGCGCTGAACACAATATGACGATGAAAGAGGTTGCTGCTGCCACCAATATCCCCTTCAGGACGTATGTCAAATATGAGTCAGGTACTGCAAATCCTGTCTTAAAAAATCTGTACACCTTGGCAGAATTTTACCAGGTTTCTCTGGATTACCTGACCTGCCGTACTATGGACAAGAAAGTGCATTATATGTAAAAATAAAATTGCCGCGTGAATTTGCTTAATCGCAACCACGCGGCAATTTTGTCATTTTCTGCCTGATATACTCTTTACTTGCTATTCTCGTCAATGAGATTGAGTAGCTCCACCTTCAGATTAGTGAGATACTCCTCCACCTGCTCATTCGTCATTCCTGTATTTTTTAGATACAGCACAAGCTTCTCAACCTCCGGAGCCTGCAATTCAGAATCTGTTGAGCAAAGATTCTTGATGTTGATACCATGCTGAGCTAAAATTGCCCTGACTCTGTTTACTTTCTCTGGCATAAAATGCACCTCCTAAAAATTATGACTCTATTATACACTATAATCTAAGAAAAATATTACAAATTTGTCGCAAATTCATCCTTTGCAGTCATTGATTTTTTTCTAAATCTATGATACCATGTATTTAAGCTTCTTTTTTTGAGCAAAGCCGTGCTGATAAGGGAAGCTTATTAGCTTCCCTATCGGGAGGCTATTTTTTTATTCTCTCGGTGATTTTCATTGATAACATTTATCAACGAGGTGAGTAAAATGTTGAAATTGAACGCAGACGAGCAAATAAAAGGTATACCAGCAAGGGTACTTCTGACTCCGGAAGAAGCTGCAAAGGTGTTTTTTGGCGGTGGCCGCAGTGCTTCATCTTTGAGACGGGATGCAAACAGTCATAGGCTGCCATGTATAAAGTTCGGCCGTAGAATCTATTTTGATGCAGAATCCCTGCAAAATTTCATCAAAAAAACGATGGATGAAAGTGTCAGGACTATAGAAACATTTTCCAAAAAAGAGAGTCAGAATATATCATCCGTACCAGGTATCACCACCATTGGCATATAAGGCAATAAGAGAATATAGGTGTAAATATGGCTATAGAAAAAATTAGAAATAAATGGCGAGCTGTGATAAGTAATGGCCGAGATCCCAATACTGGAAAACGAATACGTATATCAAAAATGTTTAATACCAAAAAAGAAGCAATGCTATATGAAGCGGAAATTAGAAAAGAAGTTAAGACAAAGCTGACTTCTGGTTATGGTATTACTTCTATGACATTGAATGAGTTTTATGAGTATTTCAAGAATAATTATGAAACACTCCTAACACCTAAAACACTGGAAAGCTATGATTCTAGCTTTGTGAGAATTTCGGCTGCCATGGGAAATCTCCCCCTTGCAAAAATAGAAACTACACATATCCTAACATTTTATAGGCAGTTGGATACATGTCCACGTTTGAATGGAAGAGAAGGCACTCTTTCAGGAAGAACAAAACGCAAGCACCATGAGCTTCTATCACGCTTATTCAAAAAAGCTTTGCAATGGCATTTTATACTCGTCAATCCGATGGACGGTATCGATCCTCCTAAATGGCGATATAGGAACAATACTCAAATTCCTGATAAAGATGAACTGGCCAAATTGTTTTCAGCTTTGGAAAACGAAACACTGAAACACAAGGTATGGATAATGCTGACATTTTCCACAGGCATAAGGCGAGGAGAGCTTTTTGGCATCCAATGGAACAACATTAATTTTGAGGAAAAAACACTATCTATCCAGCGAAGTATATCCAATGTTAATCATACGATCGCTGCCAAAGAAACTAAAACGCCTTCCTCTAACCGTGTCATTTCTCTCTCGGACACGATTGTATCCATGCTTAAGGAGTATCGCACAGAGTATGAGGCATATTACCGACAAATAGTTAATACAAGTATTTTTGAAGGTGTAGGCCGTATCGAGGATGAGTATATCTTCATAACACATACTGGCAGAGTGAGTCATCCTGATGCCTTTAACGGATATCTGAAAGCGATGACAAAGAGATATGGATTGATGAATATAACGCCACATACGCTACGGCACTGCAGTGCTTCATACCTTATTGCAAATAACGTGGACATCCAAACTGTTGCAGCACGCCTGGGACATGCCAGCACAGCTGTAACACAGACTGTCTACTCACACTTGTTAAAAAGTGTTGAGAGGGAAACCGCTGATGTTATGGAGCAAATAATACAAAAAACTTATGTGGCGGAAACACCAAAGAAATAATACGAAAATAGCGAGCGATGAGATCCTACTGAAATAAGGCACACATTGCTCGCTATTATTTTTATAAATATACATAAATATGTATATTTATGTATTAATGAATTTTAGAAAAAAATTTCCAGCCCCACAGTGTCCCCACAAAATCCCCACAAACAAGAAAAAAGCATCAAACTAAAGTTTGATGCTTCACTCTTCAAGATGGCGGAGCAGAGAGGATTCGAACCTCCGCAGCCTTGCGACCCTAACGATTTAG
>OBLI01001254.1_pt1 | contig 25157 bp, 30 predicted proteins | sample 1519701 | NCBI WGS metagenome assembly OBLI01 (sample SAMEA3663005, study PRJEB22513) | pig gut metagenome | biome: pig gut; feature: pig-associated habitat; material: faeces | place: France | collected 2012
GGCACATCGATTTCGATGTGCCACTTTTCCCTTAAATCTTTTTTTATTATTATATCAACCAAGGTAAAAATCTATGTTTGACCTTTAAAACATATTCTTGATATTTTGAATCCTTTATCAAATGGCGTTCTTCTGTGATTGCTCTCAGGTAATAAATAAATATCCATGCGAGAGTTGTTACTGTCACAAAGAACTTGTCACCATAACCCATATCACTTGCTAAATATAATGGAATTGTTGTGATAATTATATAGAAAATTTGCATAGAGTATTCAGGGTGTCTCACTACGTTATAAGGGAAACCTGTGACAATACCTCTATTGGTTAAGTTTCCTGATTTTGTACCAAGTCTTAATACAGCAATCATCATTCCGAAATTCGCAATAATTGCAAATAGGTTCAATCCTGCAAGCAATGCAGAATTGTTGACAGGTAGTAACGAATCTTCAGTTACTTGTAAAAACTTATCAGTAAGAAGAACTACAGGGTAGTAACACATAATACAAGAGATTACTCCAAGAGGTGTGGTATCAACTGATTTGATTTTGTTTTTGAACAGGTCTAAATCTGATAAATAGCTGATAGCAAGGATAATCAAGTTTATTGTCATTGCTAATTTTATCCACATATCGCCAGTGTCGTTCAGATATTGTATTATCCCTGATAAAATACCTGAGCCGGCTGTAATATATTGAACAGCTTGTTCAAACATAACTTTTAGAAAATCCAAATTATATCCAAAACTTGGTAGATAATTATTACATAGAGTGTTTACGCAGTAAACTCCAAAAAATGTTTGCATAAAGACTATCATCATTGCTTGTTTTTCTTTTTCTGTCGGTTCAAGTCCTTTTAAAAAGTGTTCAACAGGCATGTCTTTAGAAAATTGTCTTGCAAAATATCCAAAGATGGTCATGTTTCGAGAATCTTTAACCGATATTGGTCTCACTGTCCAATAGATAATTGGTGCGATTAACAAATATCCAAGATAAAAGACAGTGAAAAATATTGTATAATCAAATCCTGAGTTTTCTTCGATTGTTTCGTAATATGCAGGACAAAAGATTAAACATAATAAAATAATTCCGTAAATTATTGCTGAAGCAATAAAATGTCTCAAAAGTTCAAGATTTGTGACTTTTTCTTTCTTTTCTTCTTCCATTTATAAAGTTCCCCTTTTTATTTTTATATTGTTGTATTTTAGCATATTTAGATGAGTTGAACAAATTAGCTAAATTTTCTTAAATAACTTTCAACAAATTCATCTATGTCACCATCCATAACGGCATCTACATTGCCGACTTCGCAACCTGTGCGATGGTCTTTCACCATTTTGTACGGATGGAATACATAAGAGCGAATTTGTGAACCAAAATTAATATCTACATTCTCGCCTTTTAATTCAGCCATTTTTTGTTCATATTCTGCTTCTTTTATTGCTAAAAGTTTTGATACAAGAATTTGCATTGCATATTCTTTGTTTTGAAGTTGAGAACGTTCTTGTTGGCATTTTACGACGATTCCTGTTGGTTTGTGTAATATTCTGACTGCTGTTTCAACTTTGTTGACATTTTGACCGCCAGCTCCACCTGAGCGCATTGTTGTAACTTCCAAATCTTCTGGTGGAATTGAAATTGTTTTTTCAAAATCTTCAATTATAGGTGAAACTTCGACAGAGGCAAAGCTTGTTTGTCGTTTGCCGTTAGCATTGAAAGGTGAGATTCTGACAAGTCTATGTACTCCTTTTTCAGCTTTTGCGTAGCCAAAAGCGTATTTGCCACAGATTTTTATTGTTGCGGATTTGATGCCGGCTTCTTCTCCGTCCAATTTGTCGAGAAGTTCAAATGTCCACCCTCTTTTTTCAACCCAGCGCGTATACATTCTTAATAACATACTAGCCCAGTCTTGTGCGTCTGTGCCACCTGCTCCAGCATTGATTGTCAAAATTGCATCAGCCTCGTCATATTCTCCTGATAACATTTGTTGTAGCTCAAATTTTTCAAGTTCTTTATTTAACTCTTTGATTTGAGAATAACTATCAGAGATTAAATCGCTGTCCGAAAGCTCAAGTGCAACATTACAATCTTCTATAATTTGAGACCATTTTGAAAATTTTTCTAAAATTTCTTTTTTATCTTTAATTTGTTGGCCGATTTTTGACACTTTAGAGTTATCTGTCCAAATATCAGGATTTTGCATTTCAGATTCTAATGCGGTTAATTCCTGCTGTATCTTATTTGGGTCAAAGACACTCCTTTAGTTTGTTTAGCCTTGGTGTAATTTGATTTAATTCTTGTTTTAATTCAGTTTCCATAATTCAATTGTATAATAAAAACGATTGCTTGCAATTAGGTTTAATGTTGCTATAATTAAAGATAAGAGAGATTTTTATGGAAGTTTTGAGACAGGTAAAAGAACTTTATAGTGGCAAAAATGCTATATCAAATCATATAACACTTTTTTCAATATTAGGTATTGTTGTAATTTTATTGAATAATGTCGTTGCAGCTTGGGGGGCAAGTGCTTTTTATTTTGATTTTTTTGCGATTGCCCCATCATCACGGTTTGAATTGTGGTTGACTTTAACAGTATGTATATTGTTAATGATTTATTTGTTTGGATATGATTGTAAATTTTTATATTCTAAATTTCAGAATAATGATTCAGTACTCCCAGAAATGGATTTGGTTCCAATGTCGATGTTTTTTAAATCTTTTCCTGTCTTTGTGTTGTGGCAAATGTATTATGCTGTCTTATTTGTTATTGGTGTGCTATTTCTGCCGACAAACAATTCAACATTGGTTTATTTAACAGCATCTTTGTTGGTTTGTTCAATTCCGTTTATGAATTTGATTTTTGTAAAATTTATATCTGATTTCAAATATTCAAAAGATGTTTTACTACCGTCGTCAATTTTTAAATATATTGATAAATGTTTTCTATCTTTGGTTGGTTTGATTTTGGGAATATTGTTATTGGCAATTTTGCCTTGTGGATTGGTTTTGTGGGTTTCAAAATTTGCGCACAAAATTGTTTCAGAGCCATTGAAATTGTCTGTATATTTGGCATGTATTTGCGTGTTTATATATTTTATTACAATATTGAAGTTTGTTTATTTAGATGGACTTGTGAAAATTGTAAAATCTAAAATTCTTAATCTGGAATAACTTGTATTCTTCCATCATCATAAATTTCAACAGGTTCTTTAGATTGTTTTAAAATATCTTGAACGCATTTTGTGGCGTCAAAATCATATTTTTCAAGAACTCTGTCAGGTTGATTTAATTTAGTAAAACCGTCGTTGCCTTGTGCGCAATAATCGTTCAATACGGTTGTATAATATTTATCAGCACGAGGATTGTTTATATCAATAGGGGTTTCGATTCCGTTTTTATCAACAAATTTCATAGATAAAATATGACCTGATGTGTTGACTGTGTATTTCAAACCTGAAGTGTAGAAAATTCCCGGTTTATTTGCAACATTTGTGAAAGATTTAGCGGCAAGTTTAATCGCATCAACTAGGTCTTTTTCGCTGTAACTCATTTTGTACAGTTTATTTTGGAAAGGTAAAACGTCAGCCAAAATTCTTGTATCGACTTTTCCGGGTTCAAAGTATCCGCGAATATTAGGTGAAGGAAGTATTGCTATATCACAGTCTAAATCTTTTCTCATGCAGTCTGTAATGAAATATGCATGAGGATTGGGTTCAATTAAATCATGTTTAAGTGGAGGTGGGGCAGATTTTACGTGTCCGTATGTTTCCCTTGCTCCAAAAATTTTGTCGAAAATATATTTAGCAGGTGCAAATCTTTTGAAATTTCTTGTGTAGCCTACGTTGTTTTGGACTTTTTTTATAACTCCATTTTGGTCAAATTCAAGGTTTAATATGCCAAAATTTTTTCCATCTCTTCCAGCTTGTGTAATAACAACAGGTTCGCCTGTTTTTGAATAGAACAGATTTTTCCCTTCTTTGACGTCAAGAAGTAAATCATGAGAGTGTCCACCCAAAATAACGTCAATGCCTTGAGTTTGATTCGCTACAATTTTATCTAGTGTGTAGCCAAGGTGTGATAACAAAATTATTTTATTAATTCCTTGTTTTTGCATTCTGTCGACTTCTTTTTGAATATTCAGGACAGTTTCTTTTGGTTTATCGACTTGAATCTGCTTTTGAATTACTCCTTCTTTAGATCTTTTATATAAATCAATTGGGGATGCGCCAATTATGCCGTATTTGTGTCCGTTTTTTTCTTCCACGATTTTAGATTCTATTTTGTGGCTCCAAGGGTTCTGTGGACTGATTTTTACGTTTGCTGCCAAAAGGTTATATGAAACCAAAGGTAAAATTGCGCCGACTTTATCTTGCATGTCGTATTCGTGATTGCCAACAGCAGATGCCATTATTCCGATTATTTTTTGAAATAATACTGCAAGTTGGTTAGTTTTAAAATCTTCACCAATCATAATGTCGCCGGAAGATAATTTTAAAGTGTCAACATCTTTTTTATCTTTGTTACGAGCATCAAATGCGTTGGATGCGGTTATGGTACGTTCCATATTTATGGACTTGCCATGGTAATCGTTGATGTAAAAAATGCTGGTTTTTACACTATTAGGCTGATTGATTGGATTTATCATCTCTTAGTGAGTCCCTTAGGCATGAAAACACATCAAGATTTTTTTTGCTGTTTATTAGGAGTTTTGTTTACAAAATTTAAAACTTCATAATCTGTACATTCCAATATTTAGAAAGCTCATCAAAAATTTCATTGGTTCTATCAATGACTTCAATCAGGATGATGCCATAGTTTAGGCATTTGTATTCTCCCATATCGTGTAGTCCTATTCGCGTTTTGATGTTACATCCATATTTTGTCAAAATTTCTTGGAGTTTTGTTGACTCTTCCATTCTATTTTCTATTTTTATACCGATTACTGCTGTCATATATAAGTAATAAATCGAGTTTTGAAGAATTGGAATTATCCGATTTGCTAGTATTTGGCAGTAAAGATGGCGGTTTTTATTAAAAAACCGCCATCTAAATTTATAAAAATCTAAAATTTTATTATGAATGTGTTGCAATAGTTGTGATGTTGTTGTTTCTAACTTGGAAATCCGCATAACATTCTTTTGAATTTGTTATAGCACTTCTTACAGTGATATTACCTGCTCTTAATTTTCCATTATCATCATAGTACATAGTTTGTACCAAATTTCCTTTTTTGTAGATAATTTTTCGTTGGTCTTCACCCATATTAGCATCTCCTTTGCCGTCATATACGGTAATAGTTCCGCCATCTGGGGATTCATAAGTCACCGGAGCGCCGATATGAAATGCTGTCATTTTGAAATTATAACCCATTTTTTCTATATCTTGTTTAGTTGGAGCATCTCCTAGTCCTATTGGACTTTTTTGCAACAAATTTTTAATTCCTTTTTCTGAATATGGGTCATTCATCATATATAATTCAATATCCAAAAGGTTTAAATGTTTAGCGTTTCCTTCCGTTTTGTTTGTCATATTGATGTTTGTTTGCTGAACTTGTTGTTGTTGCCCATCATGTTTAATGTTTTGCAAAAGTTGGTTCAATCTTGTTTCATCAATTCTCATGTTCATAGTAAAAATCTCCTCTATTTTGTAATATCTCGTGAAAGATGCACATCACTTACATTTATATAAAAACATTTTTGCACTTAAAATTTCATATAATTTAGAATTATAAATACTAAATATCTGAAATATAGAATTAGTAAGCGGTTCGAGGTTTACATAACTTTACATATAATACTTGTAGGCAGTAAAAATATATTATAAAGAATTTTAAATTGTAATTATGGGTATAAAACAAGAACTCGGTAAAAAAATAAAACGTATGAGAATTGAAAAAGGGTACACTCAGGAAAAACTCTCGGAGTTGATTGATGTATCTCAAAAAGCCTTGAGTAGTATTGAGACAGGTGAAAATTTTGTAAAAGCCGAAACTTTGGATAAAATTTTGGAGGCATTTAATATTACCGCAGAAGAGTTGTTTGCAACAAATCATCTGAAAGATTGTGCAGAATTACTCCAAATGATAAATAAAAATATTACTAAAATTTGCGATAATCCTGAAAAATTGGAATTGGTTTATAATTTGACGCGAAGTCTATGCGTAAAATAAAATTTTAGCAAAAAAATAATACCCTTTATGGGTATTATTTTTTGTTTTGTTGTATTGTAGTGATAATCTACTCAATATCGAGATTATCGTCGGCTTGAAGCTGTTTTTTTCTAAGATTATGCATTACTGCATCTACTAACAACTCATAAGATTTCATACTTTCAATGTTTGGAAATTCTTGCTTGAGTTGGGCTCTGACCATTGCTTCCAGCTCTAGGTCGTCAGAAAGTGATTTTAGATTTTCCACACCGCTAATTGTTTCTAAATAATCTGTGGTGCTTTTATCTAAGTTATTTTTATTGGAAAATGCTAACCAACGTAATCTTGGGCTTACAGTTTCCTTTAATCGTTGTACGAGTTTTAAGTTTTTGAGTCGGTCGAACATTTTCTACCTCTATTTTCTTTTACCTTCTTGTACTATTTTAAAGTATCCTGAAAAAAATAATTGACTTTTTAACAATTGAACTTTACAAAATTTAACAAAATGCTTGAAATCCGCACTATACTTTGCTGAAATCTGTTAAATGTTCGTATTTTTTCTTTAATAATGTCAATAAAGAAAGTCTATTTTTCTTAACATTTTCATCTTTATCCATGACAAGAACATCATCAAAGAATTTTGTAACAACAGGGTTAAGAGTTTCTAATTCTTTCAAGTACGTTTTGTAATCATTAGTTTCGCTAACAGTCTTAATCGCAGTATACAAATCTTTTTCAGCTTGTTCTTTGAAGAAACTTTCATTGATTGAATTTTCGCTATTGTCTTTTAATATTCGGATTACTCTGTTTGCGTTTTCAACAAGTTGTGGGCAATTAAGTTCATTCACAACTTTTACTCTTTCTACGTAATCTGCGATGTCTGTTAGCGGATTTTTCATAGAGCATGCTTCAAGGATGTTTTTGTTGTACTTATCAGCCAAGAAAATAATCATTCTTTGTACGAAAAATTCATTGATTTCATCAGCGCAATCTCTTTGAACTGGTAGAGCTTTTAGTGCATCTTTGATGTATTTGTCAACATCGATTTTTAAATTGCCATCTAATATCGTTCTAATTACACCTAGTGCTGCACGTCTTACTCCTAGAGGGTCAGATGAACCTGTAGGCTTTTTACCTGCTGCAAATACAGCACAAACTGTATCAATTTTATCTGCGATACCAACGATTTGTCCTTCGATACCTTTTGCAGTTTCGCTTTCTGCATTTAGTGGGAAGTAATGTTCTTTGATACCTTGAACAACCTTTGCATCTTCACCTGAAACTCTTGCATAATCAGCTCCAATAAAGCCTTGAAGTTCGGTAAATTCAAATACCAAGTTTGTTGTTAAATCTGCTTTACATAATAATGCTGTTCTTTCAACATCTTTAGAATCAACATTTAGGTCTTTTGCAATATCGTTTGACAATTTGATAAGTCTTTGAGTCTTGTCAAACATTGAACCCATACCTTTTTGGAAAGTTACACCTTTTAAGGCTTCAACATCGTCTACCAACGATTTTTTAGTATCTTCATTAAAGAAGAATACTGCATCATCAAGTCTAGCTTTAATTACCCTAACGTTACCAGCTGCAATGTTTTCAAAATTGTCACCTATATAGTTTGTCATAGTGATGAATTTGTTAATAAGTTTGCCATCTTTGTAAAGGGCAAAATATCTTTGGTGAACAGCCATAACTGTAACTGTAACTTCTTCGGGAATATCCAAATATCTTGGGTCAAATTCACAAACTGCAGGTACAGGGTATTCTGTGATAAAAGTAACTTCTTCTAACAAATCATCTGTATAGTATGGAGTTGCGCCAAGTTTAGCTGCTGCCTCTTTTGCTTTTTCTACAATGATTTGTTTTCTTTCTTCCTGATCTACAATTACATGAACATTTTTCATTGTTTCAACGTATTTGTGAGGGTCGGTAATTAGAACTTCTTGTTTGTCGAATCTGTGACCTCTTGAGTATGTAGAAGATTCCTTATCTATGATTTTGATTTTAACTTCTTCGTTGTCCAAGATAGAAACAATCCATTTGATTGGACGAGAGAATTTTTCTTCATTGTAGCCCCATCTCATGAAGTGAGCACCTTGAAGTTTCATAAATATAGTCGGAACATTTTCTTTTAAAAGTTCAGCAATAGATTTTCCTTTGATAACTATTTTTGCGTGAACATAGTTATCTTCAATGTATAAATTGTTTTTTGTCAGATTGTTTTTTCTTGCAAAACCTTCTCCGGCTTTTGTTAGATTGCCGTTTTCATCAAATGCTACTGTTTTGATTGGACCTTTTACGATTTTTTCTTCGTCTGCAGTTTTATTTTCCAAACCATCAACGATTACCGCAAGTCTGCGAGGGGTAGCATACACTTTGATATCTGAAAACTTAACTTTGTTATCATTTAAAAAGTTTGTAAATCCTGTTTTTAGTTGGCTAATAGCCTGTGGAATAAACTTATATGGTAACTCTTCTGTTCCTACTTCTAACAAATAAATACTCATCTTATATCCTTATCTTTTTCCTTTAACTGTTAAAATTATAGTAAAAGCAAAGTTTGATGTAAAGAGATATTCTTTTGAGGGAGTGAAGGCAGGATAGGTGGGAATAGAACAACTAAGTCTATGTCACACTGAACTACTGCTTAGTAAACACCCAAAAACCTTTATTGTTGGTGGACATTATTACCCTGCCTGTTGAAGGCTTTCTTTCTTGTTTTTTTTCTTCCACCACTTCTTTTTTTTTTGCGCAACAGTTTGTGTTTGGGGCTTTTGTTCATTAAACACGCTAGCCATCAATGTTGATGCGTATACTGGAGTAGTATGTGCGTAATCAAATATTATTACACCATTTGCGTTCATTATTCTAGTTTGATAAATTTGTCTGATTAAATCTTCAGGTGCTCCACCCATAAATGTTACAAAGAGTCCGGCATAAAGGTCTGTGCATGGAGCTTTGATTCGCATAACATCATTCATCATAGATGCAAGCATTTTAGGGTCATAAGTCAAAAATAATGGAGTGAAACCGTCGATATAACTGTTAGCAGACCAAGTTCGCCAATCTTGCTGTTTTGAAGCTAGAGCTGATGCCAAATCAGGGAAAATAACTGCACTTATATATACATTTTTTTCCCGTCCTAATTTCCCAACTTTTTTTACAAAATTTGTTATGTTGTTTCTGCGGTATTGGTTCCAGTCATACCAATTAGCATCTGCTGTTGTTAAATCTATTGGGTCAACTCCGTAAACAGATTTAAAATCATTTCTTGCATACTCTGTAAAACCCCAAGCATTTTGGTCGTTGTTTGCTGTTGCGTTAGGATATCTGATATAATCAAGGTTTATTCCATCAGGTTTGTATGTTGTGATTATTTCGTCTAACAATTCAAGCAAAAACTCTTGAACTTCAGGGTTCGCAGGGTCAATGAAGTATCCGTTATGCTCTGATACCGATTTTGTTGCCGTTGGAGATGATGCAAATTTCTTTATCTTGTTTCCCCAATCAGGGCGGACTGAAAGGATGCTTGATGGATTAGATTCAGGTGGTTGGTTTCCAACATAGAAAGATTGAAACCAAATGTGGACTTTTATATCGCGTTTGTGAGCTTCTTTTATCCAAACATCAAGAGGGTCAAAGCCTTCAAATTTTTCATTCTGAACTGTAAATCCGTATTTGTTCATTGTTTTGCTAGGAAAAATGGTTTTTCCATGAAAATAAGTTTCCAAAAATACGCTATTAAAACCTTCGGCTTTGATGTTATCAAGTGTAGCTATTATTTGTTCTTTAGATGTTTCTGTTGGCCTAATCCATGTTCCTTTTAATTCTGTTTTAATATATGGCAAAGATGTCTTGATTGCCATATTGGCTGCGTCAATTGCCTCTTCGGTGTATTGGCGCAGAATTGTGCTGTTTTGTTTTTCATTATCAGCAATTTTCAAATAATTTTCTGCGGTTTGAATATGGCTTTCCGGTAGCTGGTTGTTGTAATTCGGTACGGAACTTTTGTAATAATCAATTATAGATTGAGCTTCTTTAATTTTTGCTTTTGCCTCATACGTATAGCTATCTGATGTTGTGTAAACTGTCAATGTGCTATTTAGTATATCAACATACACTTTAGAACCGACTGTAATGTTTTGGGTAATCCAATTTTTGGCGATACCATGACCGCTTATTACAAGTCCGTTTTTCGGAATAGTAGAATCAGCTCCGCTTAATGAGGTAACTATATTATCTTCCACAATTGCCTCTGTTCCAAATTCGTTAGTCCCTGTGTGGATACCAAAATTTGGAGTGTATACAACAAGTTTATTTGCTCCGCGCCCGCCTGGGTAGAAACTTGCACTGTAACTAGGGTCAATAGAATTTATTTTAGTTGTACTTTTTTTGAATACGACTTCTTTAGAGTCAATGTTAAGAGGTGTAAATGCGTTTACTTGTTCTGTTATATCAAGCGGAAAGTTTATCGTAGGGTAATTATCTTCTGCTTGAGCGCAAGAGTTGACTGAAAATAATGCGATAAGTAGAATTGTTAAGTATATTTTTTTCATTATTTTGTCCTTCTTTTGCTATAATAGCCCGAGTTTTTATATTTTAATTCTTCAAGTTCTCTAATTTTGTCAGGAAGTGCACTGCTGTTTGGTTTCATTAAATATGCCTTTTTGTAATATTGATTGGCTCTTAGCAGGTCTCCCAGTTTTTCGTACATCAAAGCCATTTTAATTAGCACATTGAAATTTTCTTTACTTCCATTTTCAAAAGCTATGTTATAAAAATATAATGCTCTTTTATAATCATCCCTAGAATAATAATATTCCCCAAAGTAGTAGTTTGTATCGGCATTGAGCTTATCTATTTTCAGAGCTTTAAAAAAGTAAGCTTTTGCATAACTGTTTTGGTCTTCATAATCATAAACCCTTGCCATTTGGACTATTGGGTACAAATCCTTTGGGTCAATTTGCGTCAGTATAAAATACTCACCGCTTGCTCTTAATAAAAAATCTTTCTTTTGTTTTTCGTCCCTAGTTGTTAGTGCTTTATTAAAATAGTAATCGGCTTTTTTTAAAGTTTCATCTTTATCAATTTTGGAATAATCAATAAATGCGTCATTATACTTTATTGCACCATATTCTACGGCATAACTCTTATCAAAACTGCAGGTGCTTCCCAAAATAAGAAAAGCACCGAACAGGATTGTTAAAATTTTCTTGTTATAAATCAGAGTATTTTGGCGCTGCATCAATGTTGTGATGATAGAATGAATAATCCTCTGCCGCAGGGTCTGTATATACATACAATTTTCTCCAAAATCTTACAAATTTATTTTGTTTTTTGAAAGCTGCTTCGTCTTTAGTGTAATATTCCTGCCCCATAGCTCTTGCTTTACTCATATTTACCATATTGGTCATTTCTTCAGAGTAGCCGTTGTTTTGCAAAACTGCAGGAGCTGAAGCTTGGTCAACTGAAACTGCAGCACTTGCGATTGTAGGAATTGCTGCTGCGATTGCAACCAGTAATAATTTTTTCATAGTCACCTCTTTTTTATACCTAATTATATTTTTTTTTAATAACCATTGCAACAATATTATAATTTGTTTACAAAAAAGTGTCATATATTATTTGTATGATTTTGTAATAACTTCTTCAAGTTTATCCAAAAGTTCAGCTTCCGGAACTTTAGCAATAATTTCCCCTTTTTTAAATATATAACCTTCGTTTATACCGCCAGCTATACCAAAATCGGCATTTGCAGCCTCTCCGGGACCATTTACTGCGCAGCCCATGGTTGCAATTGTAATGTTTTCATTGAGGTTCTTAAATCTGTCTTCAACTTTTTTGGCAAGTTCAATCAGATTAATCTGAGTTCTTCCACAAGTTGGGCAAGATACAAAATTAACTCCGCGTTGTCTTAATTTTAAACTTTTCAAAATTTCAAATCCTGCATAAACTTCTTCTATCGGATTTTCTGTTAAAGAAACTCTTATTGTATCACCGATACCTTCGGCCAAGAGTGTACCGAGTCCGACAGAGGATTTGATTAAGCCGTTTTTTAAAGTTCCGGCTTCTGTTACTCCAAGATGGAGCGGATAGTCAACCTTTTGAGCCATAAGGCGATATGCCTCAATAGTTGTCAAAACATCTGATGATTTTAGCGAAATTTTAATTTTATCAAAATCCAAATCTTCTAAGATTTGAATATGTTTCATTGCGCTTTCAACCATTTTTTCAGAAAGCGGAATATCCTTTTCTTTTAAGTCTTTTTCTAAAGAGCCGGCATTTACGCCAATTCTGATTGGAATATTTTGTTGTTTGGCTAAAGTTACTACTTTTTCAACATTTTCACGTTTGCCGATATTTCCAGGGTTTAATCTCAATGCAGAGATTCCGTTATTAATACATTGAATTGCTAAACGGTAGTCAAAATGAATATCTGCAATCAATGGCACAGGTGAAATTTTTACCAAAGTTTTGATTGCTTCTGCTGCATCTTTATTTAATACGGCAAGTCTTACAAGTTCACATCCGGCATTGGCCAATTCTTTGATTTGGTGTGAAGTTTGTTCAATATCTCTTGTGTCAGTGTTGCACATAGATTGAACGCTAATCGGATTATTATTACCGATTTTTACATTTCCTATTGAAATTTCTTTCGATTTTCTTCTTTTTATCATAAAATAATTGTATCACATAAAAAAGAGAGGGAAAGATTTATGAGAATTGCGGTATTATCTGACTTACACGCTAACGCGCAAGCACTTGAGGCGGTTATGAATGATGTAGTTAATCAAAATTGTGAGCATGTTTTTTGTTTGGGTGATATCGCGTTGGCAGGACCTCAACCAAAAGAAGTTACTGATTACGTAATGGCTCAAAATACTTGGACAGTAATTCAAGGTAATACAGATAAGATGATTGCGCAATATGGTCCAGAGGTTATTGATTTTTTAGAGGCACAATATCCCGTTATGGCAAATGCTATTGCTGACGATGTGTTGGCTTTGGATGATGCGCACAGAGCTTATTTGGCAGAACTCCCTCCAATGTTAGGCTTTGAAGTTGAAGGTTGTACCGTTTTATTGGTTCATGGTTCTCCTCGTGCAAATAATGAAGATATTTTGCCGGAGATGCCAATTGATGTTGTTGAGGAAATTATTCAAGGAACTACAGAAAAATTGATTCTTTGCGGTCATACGCATGTCCCTTGCGGTTATCAAACAAATACAAATCAAACTGTTGTAAATGTAGGTAGTGTTGGACGTCCTATGACACCTCAACCAAAAGCTTGTTATGCGATTGTTGATTTTTCTCAAGGTTCATTTGAGGTTCGTCACAGATTTGTTGATTATGATAATGTTTTAGCGGCTCAAATTATGTCTCAAAGAGGTTTTGTTGGAGCTGATAGACTTGCGGATTTGTTATTAAACCCAATTGAGCGTCATATCTAAGTTTGGTATGTCAATGGAAAATTTGAGTTCACATTTAGCTGATTTGCACGCAAATTATAGGAAAATATTTCTGGAATATTCAAATAGTTTGTTGACTCAGATTGTTGAAATCAGACCAAAAAGTCTTGAGGGTGGAATTTTTGATAAATATCCAAAAAGCTCTGATGGTAACATTTGGCAATTGTCAGTATTGAAACTTATAGATAGCGAACTTTCAAAAATACCTAATGAATTATTTGCGTAAAAATTTTCACTGTGCTTGCTGTGGGGTTTGTTGTAAATTTGCGGTGAGTGAATTTTCGCCAGTTGAATTAAAACAAAAAGCTAATCAAGGAGATAATTTTGCTATTCAATTTATAAAAACTTTTGTTCCTTATGAAAATTTAGATGAAGTCAAAAAAGTTTTTCCCCAGTATGTGGAATTTTTGCAAAATAGTGAAACTGATGGAAAGTATTATTTTTATCATTGTCTAAAAGTTACAAGAGAAAACAAGTGTCCTGATTATGAGAAAAGACCGCAAATTTGTCGAGATTTTCCGGATAATCCGATTGCCTTTTTGCCCTTGTTGTGCGGATATATGGGCTGGAAACAAAAAACTGAAATAAAAATGCTTGAACTTAATGCAAAATCTGAGATTCTACATTTTTATAAAACCAAACTCCTTGAGATTGTCTAAATATTTTTAGCATGTGATAATTGGGTTATGGAAACTTTATCAGGATTAAATTTAAAAGAGATTGAAAAAATAACCGATTCACTTGGTGCGACTAAATTTAGAGCGCGACAAATTCACAATTGGATTTACTTAAAATCAGTGAAAGATATTGATGAAATGACTGATTTATCGAAAAAATTTCGAGAAGAATTAAAAACTGTAGCAAAAGTTACGGATATAAAAATAAAAGTTAAACAGGTAAGTTCTGATGGTACGATTAAATATTTGCTTGAATATCCTGATGGTGAATGTGTCGAAACTGTTTTGATGCGTTTTGATAATCGTGCAAATTTAACTGCTTGTGTAAGTTCACAAGTAGGTTGTGCTGTTAATTGCTCGTTTTGTGCAACAGGTAAACGCGGTTTTATCAGAAATTTATCTTATAAAGAAATCATTGAACAAGTTTTGACAATCCAAAGGGATACCGGATTAAAGGTTACAAATGTTGTATTTATGGGACAGGGTGAACCGTTGTTGAACTTGGATAATGTTTTAAAAGCAATGGAATTATTTAATGAGAGTTTTCAAATCGGTGCTAGGCGTTTGACTGTTTCAACATCGGGTATTATTCCGCAAATTAGAAAACTTGCTGACCTTGATATGCAATCAACCTTAGCACTGTCGTTGCACGCGTCAAACCACGAAACTCGTAAGAAGTTGATGCAAATTGAAAATAAATATCCTATGGAAGAACTGCATAAAGCATTAAAATACTATGTTGAAAAGACTGGCAGAAGAATTACTATTGAATATCTTTTGATTAAGGACTTGAATGATACTGTTGAATCTGCAAAACAGCTTGCAACATACTTAAAGGATATTAAATGTAATATCAATTTAATTCCTTATAATCCAACAGAAAAGAATGATTATAAGCGCCCTTCAAATAATTCAATTATGAAATTTAAGTCTTTGATGGAGCATTCCGGAAAGAAAGTTACTGTGCGACTTGAGCGTGGAGCAGATATTGATGCGGCTTGTGGTCAATTGCGTGGAAAAGTGGATTAGGTCTGAGTGGTTTAGGATGACAAAAATACTTAACAGTCCTTCCGAATTTATTTCGGAATCTCTAATTTATCAAGTATGTTATGTCACCCTGAATTTATTTAGGTGCTCAAGTATAACAAATTTAATCTAATATAACAGGGTTCGATTAGAGATGCTAAAACAAGTTCAGCATGACAATAAAATTCTGTAGTTAAGAATGACAATGAACTAAACTAGTATTGGATTACTTAGAAATACGTTATACGCGTTTTTTGTATTCAATATCATAATCTAAAATATCAAGAATAACTTTAAATTCTTCATATTTCAACGTCTTGCGGGCAAGTTTGTCGGAGATTACTTTGAGGTTGTAGGGATAGCCTGTTTTTTCTTGCATTTTTTCGGCAAGTTTCTTCATTGTCATTGCCTCTTTGGCGAGTAGCAACTTAACATCTTCTCTAACGCTCATTTCTTCCTCCTGCTATAAATATACACATTTATCTTGACTATGGGTAAGTGGTGTGCAATAATAGGAATACATGTGTAAATTCACACATGTATATTTAAGTTTGTTAATTGGAGGTTGTATGAATTATAAGTTGAATGTTTTTGAAAATAAATTTGGATTTGCTACTGTAGAAGGTGCTACGCACGTAAATTTGCCACAATCTGAGTCTAGGTTTGGTTTTACTTTAGCAGAAGTATTAATCACGCTTGGTATTATTGGTATAGTTGCAGCGATGACAATACCTAATCTGATTACGAATTATCAAAAACATGTGACAGTAACCAAACTCCAAAAAGCAATTTCTGTGCTAAATCAGGCATATAAAATGTCTTTTGATGAAGTTGGTGAGCCATCGATCACTGAATCTTTTGCAATGGGTGGTCAAGAGTACTTTAACAAATATTGGGCACCATATATCAAATCCTCAATTAATTGCACAACCTATAAGCAATGTGGATATAAATCAGTGGCTCCATTTAAAAATGTCAATGGAAAACCTGTAGGTACTGCAGTTGTTGCTGTTAAAGAGCGTGCAACATTCTATACTCCTGACGGATTTTTGTATATTTTGTTTACGTCTGGTGGGGGTGATAATGGAGAAGTTATTGAAATACATTATATTATTGTAGATATAAATGGTGCTGAAGGTCCAAATAAATTTGGGAGAGATGTTTTTTATCTGACTCGTGTAAACAAAGATGGTGCAGGTATTCAACCTTATGGTTATACTGAGAATAATGCAACTATAGATAAGTATTGTAACATAAGTGGAGATGGTGCTTATTGTGCAGAAAAAATCCGCCGTGCTGGTTGGAAGATTGATAAAAGCTATCCGTGGTAATAGTTACTAAAGCAAAAATAACTATGTCACCCTGAACTGCAATATTTTGTCATGCTGAACTTGTTTCAGCATCTCAAATTGTACTCTGTTATCTTAGACTAAATTTGTTAGATTTGAGACCCTGAAATAAATTCAGGGTGACATAGACCTGAGTGTCTAATTATTGTTCATGAAACGGTCTTCACTCGGCATTACATTTTACCCCTTCACAGGTATTTTTATTTCAAATTGTGTAATTGCTTTGGTTGATTTTGCTAACGTAATTGTGGCTTTTTGGCTTTCTAAAAAATTTTTGCATAGTGCAAGTCCGATGCCACATCCGTTTTTCTTTGTGGTGTAACCCTGTTTGAATATATCTTTTTGCTTTTCTTTTGGAATCGTTTTACCATTGTTTCCAATTTTTATTGTCGCAAAATCTTCTTTTACTTCTGCCAAAATTTGGATTTTACCACGAGTTTCAATTGATTCTATTCCGTTTTTAATAATATTTACAAGGCAGGCTAAAAATCTACAATCATCAATTTCGATATTTGCACTATTTTTTATATAAACCTCAAATTCAATATCTTTTTCGGTTGCGTATGCTTCACCCATTTCTGCGCTTTTTTCGACAATGTTTTTTAAATCTACAACTTTTGGTGCGTAGTTGTTAAGTGATTTTAAATCAAGCAGGTTTGCTCCAATAATTTTTACAGAATTTTGTATGCAGTTGATGGCGTTTTCGATAGAAGAGTTTTCTATTCCAGATTTTTCAAGGTTTCTTTTAATTATTTGAGAATACATATCACAAATTGAAAGATGGTTTCTAATTTCATGTGATACACATCTGATTTGTTGTTCAAGTTGGTCTTTTGTTAATTCTATAGTCATAATACCTCTAAAAATAAAGGGTTCGGCTAAAATAGCAGAACCCTTTTACTATATCTGTCAGATTATTATACTGCACTCATAGCTTGTGTTTTTGCTGTTTTGTTGCCAGTTTTGAAACCATGGCTGATTGCGTATAATACAGCGTTTGTTCTGTCATTTACTTGTAATTTTTGGAAAATATTATTTACGTGAGTTTTAACTGTAGTTTCAGAGATAATTAGTTTTCCTGCAATACTCTTGTAGTTAATTCCTTCGGTTAGAAGTTCTAAAACTTCATTTTCTCTAATGGTTAAACTAGATAGCAAGTTTTCGCCTTCTGTATTTTTTGATTCTTCTTTTGCTGTAGCTTGGAAGTATTCGAAAAATCTTGTAGAAAGCACTGATGGAAGATAAATCTTACCTGCCGCAACTTCTTCAATTGCATTGATAAGTTTAACAGATGCCATTGTTTTTAGAACATAACCTTTTGCACCTAATTTCATTGCTCTGTAGATTAAATCTGAATCGTCATAACCGCTCAAGGCAATAATTTTTGTTGAAAGATTTAGTTTTTCGATTGCTTGAATAGTTTGTAAACCATCTTTTTCAGGCATATTAATATCCATTAATACAACGTCAGGGTGATATTTTTTTACTAAATTGATACCCAAGTTTGCACTTGTTGTTGTTCCTACTACTTCAAAGCTGCTTTCAAGGTTGATTAATTCTTTTATCCCTCTCAAGTGATTAGCATTGTCATCTATAAGTACAACTCTCAATTTTTTGTTAAAATCTCTCATTATTTTATTCCCCCGCGTTTATTTAATGTTGCTCTCTACACTTTATATACTAATCTTTTTAGAGGGTTTTTAAATCCATGTACTGATTGATTATTGATATTTTCAAGATTGAAGGACTAATCTAAATCTTTTGATTTAGAAAAACTCTCAATCATGTTCTAAATCATGCTTTGACCGCATGGTTGATTAATTTGAGTGTCAAATTTTTAATAATTTAATCGGAGGATGTCAGAAATAAAAAAATACGACAAAAGTATGGGGTGTTGGATAGTGTAGTAAATGTCAAAGTCACCGTAAATTTATTTAGGGTGACTTCGTTATAATTTGTCATATTAGAAACCCTGAACAGCTGAAATTTTTGCATTCCAAAAACTTACAAAAATTTTCTAGCTGTTTAGAATGATTCTTTTAGTAGATGTATTTTTAAAACAAGGGTTTTGATGAGCGTACAGATTTTGTACCGTCTGAGCACATTTTTTTATCAGGTGTACAAACAAGGTTTTCTTTAATATACAATGGTTCTTCAGTTGTTGTTTTAAGGGTATATTTACCGATTTTACACATTTTTCTATTAGGCGTACACCAAACAGAAACCTTGATTGGAGATTGCTCAGGATTTGTAACATTTTCTAATATTGCATTCGCAGGCAAAATTGTACCTATTGTAATTAGTGCTAGAATTGTAAATCTTTTCATACGTTATTCTCCAAGTAGAATATTATCAATTAATCTTACACCGCCGACTTTGCAAGCAATAAATACTCTTGTTTGGTTGTCTGCGGTTTTCATTTCATCAAGATTTTCTTCATTCATAAATTCTAGGTATTCAAGGTCGTGGTGCTCATTTAAGAATTGGTAAGCTGTTTCTTTGAGCGCCTCAACGTCTGTTATACCTTTTTTATAGCATTGTTTTATGTTGTTTAAAATTTTACTTAATGCAAGAGCCTGAACTTTGTCTTCTTCTGATAGATATTTGTTTCTTGAACTTAGTGCCAAGCCTGATTCTTCTCTTACGATTGGGCAAGGAATAATTTCTACAGGTATGTTTAAATCTTTAACCATCTTTTTTATAATGATTAACTGTTGAGCGTCTTTTTGACCAAAAAATGCGTAATCAGGTTGGACTATGTTGAATAATTTATTAACAACTGTGCAAACTCCATCAAAGTGACCAACTCTTGATTTTCCACAAAGTTTATTTACATAGAAAAATGGTGGAATAACGTAAGTTAAAAAGTCGTTTGTTCTCATTTGAGTATCTCCGTACATTTCATTAGGAGATGGGGCGAATACTATGTTAACACCAGCACCTTCGCATAATTTTTGGTCTGCCTCAAGTGTACGAGGATATTTGTCTAAGTCTTCTCCGGGACAAAATTGGATAGGGTTTACAAATACAGAAACTACTACTCTATCGCATTTTTCGACAGCTTTTTTTATTAGACTAAGATGACCGTTATGAAGAGCTCCCATTGTTGGAACTAAACCAACCGTCAAACCTTCTTTTTTCCATTGTTTAACTTGTTCTCTTACTTCCTTTATTGTGTGTAATAACATATTTCCTTCTTTCTGTTGTGCTTACGTTTAGTATGGGGTATTATGCACAACGCTTATTTTTATTAAAAAATTTCCTCCTCATTAGGAAATTTTCCACTTTTCACATCTTCATCAAATTGTTTTGCGCAATTTAATATCAAACTTTTCATATCTCCATATTTACGTGCAAATTTTGGTTTAAATTCTGAGAATTTTCCAAATACATCATCGCAAACAAGAACTTGAGCATCACAATATTTACCGGCTCCGCAAGATATTGTAGGGACACTAATATTTTCTGTAATAAATTTGCCGCACTCTTGTGGAATCATTTCAAGAACAATTGCAAAAACTCCTGCTTTTTCAAGTTGTTTTGCCTGTTCTAAAATTTTTTCGGCTGCTTCTTGGTTTTTCCCTTGAATTTTGTAGCCACCAAGCGTATTCATAAATTGAGGGGTGAAACCCAAGTGACCGATTACCGGTATTCCTGAATCAACGCAACGTTTAATCACTTCTAAAATATATTCACTGAAACCTTCAATTTTAACACCATTTGCACCGAATTTAATCATTTGACCGCAATTTTTTATGGCAGTAGGTATATCTGTGTGATAACTTAAAAACGGCATATCAGTTATAACCATTGCATGGTTTACCCCTTTTGCTACAGCTTTGGTAAATATTGACATTTCTTCTACTCCGATAGCATTTGTTGTCTCATATCCAAGAGCTACCATTGCAAGGCTATCTCCAATCAAAACGACATCAATACCTGCCTCATCTATATATTTTGCGGTTGAGTAATCATAAGCCGTAAGTACAGAAAATTTTTCGTTAGATTCTTTATATTTTCTTAGTGTGTTTACTGTTATTTTTTTTACCATAGCGCAAATCCGTTTTCTTTATGTTTATTTGAAAAATCCTGAAGATTTCTTTTGACTTTTTCTGAACCAGTAATACAAAGCTCTGGCAACTCTGTTTGAGCTGTGTCGTACAAGTCCTTCTTTGCTGTCTTCGATAAGTTTTTGAGCATATACTCTAATACCCATTTTTTTTACTTCTGCTATATCAAGTTTTACAGGGTAAGAGTTAGATTTCTGGTATTTATCTGCCAGTTTTTCAGGTAAATAATCGTTTACTAATACTGCATCAACTATTTTGTTAGAACCGGCATGTTGGATTAATGCTTTCAAGTGATCTGAAACTTTGTAATTATCAGTTTCCCCAGGTTGAGTCATTATATTACATACATAAATCTTTTTAGCTTTAGATTTAACAATTTCTTGTGCAATTTCCTTAACCAAAAGGTTAGGTATAACACTTGTATACAAGCTTCCAGGTCCAAGAACGATAAGTTCTGCATTTCGGATAGCTTGGATTACATCTGGCAGCGCTTTACAATTTGCAGGTTCAGTGAATAATCTTTTTATTTTACCGTGAGCTTCCGGAATAGTAGATTCACCGTGAATAATTCTGCCATCTTCCATTTCTGCAACAAGTTTCATATCATCTAATGTTGCAGGTAACACTCTACCTCTGATTGATAAAACTCTTGATGATGCTCTGACAGCTGAAACCATGTCGCCTGTAATATCGTATAGTGCGGTAATAAACAGGTTTCCAAAACTATGACCTTCAAGTCCTGCACCGTTATCAAATCTGTATTTGAATAATTTATTAACCAAATCTTCATCATCAGCTAATGCGGTGATACAGTGTCTGATATCTCCAGGAGGCAATATACCCATTTCTTCTCTAAGTCTGCCTGAACTACCGCCGTCATCTCCAACTGAAACTACGGCAGTTAAGTTATTAGTTATGTTTTTAACTCCGCTAAGCAACATAGATAAACCTGTTCCGCCACCAACTGCAACTATTCTTGGTCCTCTGTTTAATTTTCTTCTCTTGTATAAATTTTCAAGAAGTACATCATTGTTTCTATCTTCATCAATGTCCAAAATGGATAAGTTTGTTTTTTGCCAGCCTTTAAAAAATATAGCTGCACCAATCATAACAATACCAAAGGCAAGCCATTCTGTTGAAATTTTAGTTGCAATTTTACTGATAAATTGCATAGTATTATATATTGGCTGTAAGTCAAACAAAATCAATACACCAACAGTCATGAACAATGCGCCGACAAAAATAAGTGCAAACCATCTTTTTACTTGTAAGCCTGGAATTAACCAGCCTGCTTGTTTTGGCATTTTTATTTTCTTAATCATACTTATCCCTTTTTATATGTAATATTAATCAACCCAACCTGATTTTTGAGCATTTTTGTAATTGTACGGCAAAGGTTCAATTATTCCCCTAGCTTGAATTACCAAGTCTTTAGCATTTGGTAATTTGTTAGAGAAGTGAATTGAATCCGCTCTTACAATTGTTTTCCCACCAACATTATTAGAAACTTGTGAATTTTGTAATAAGTCTTTTAATCTTTGGATAGATACATTTGTGTTTTCCAAGTCCCTTGCAGAAAAATCAATATTTCCATTAGTGTCATAAATCTTTTCAATGTGAACTTCATGAGCAACTTGGAGATTTTCTTCTTCTCCGACTTGCGCCAAATTATCACCTGTTGCACCATAGTATATCAACCATTTTGAGCATTTCTTGATTGCTCTTGCAATAGTTCTTGATGTTTCAATATTTTCGGCAGCTTGTCTGTACATTGCACCGTGTGGTCTCACATGTTCTATTTCCATGCTGTAAGCTTTTGCAAATGTCATGATTGCACCAACTTGGTACATAACAAGTGCTTCAAGCTCATCAGAATCAAGTTCCATTTGCCTGTAACCAAATCCTTGAATGTCATCAAAACCAATGTGTGCCCCAACTACAACATTTTTAGCTTTTGCTTCCAAAAGAGCTTCTTTGATTGTAAGTGGGTCACCGGCATGAAATCCGCATGAGATATTAACTGAGCTAACGTAGTCTAACAATCTTGATTCTGTACTGTTTTTATAGATACCAAAGCTTTGAGCCAAGTCGCAGTTAAAATCTATATTTTTAATAGCTTTTCTCTCTAATGTATTTTGCATATTTATTTCAAATCCATATTAAATATATCCCATTTTATTATACACGCTCAAGATAATAAATCTATTCCTTTACATATTTTTAATACAAAGATTTTTCAAGCAAAAGGTACAACGAAAGAATGCAGTAAGTTAGTTATTGTTAATTACTTTTTAGAATTTTATTTAGAATTTCTAATTGTTTACTATTAACCATTTGTAAACTTTACTTGATTTTTTATATTTACCGTTGTACTATGGCTCTAGTCGAATGTAAATCAATATTCAAGTTTGGAATCTTGAAGGAAAGAGGTAATCATGAAAAAAGGAATTCATCCTGATTATAAGAAAACTACAATCAAATGTGTTTGTGGTAACGAAATCGAAACAGGTTCAGTAGTAGAAGGTTTGACAGTTGAAATTTGTAACAATTGCCACCCATTCTATACAGGTCAACAAAAAATCTTAGACTCTGAAGGTAGAGTTGAAAGATTCAACAAAAGATACGGAAAGAAAAACTAATAAGTTTTTAATAGCTTTAAAAAGACCATCTTTTACGGATGGTCTTTTTTTAATCCTTTAATTTAAGTAAGGTTTTTAGTATTTTTAGTAGTATAGAATTGGCTTTTTTTTCACAGTGTGTGGTATTTGCTATATATATTTTTATTTGTTCTTTAAGGTTAAATCGTTTATCCTGACTCATAATTGTATACTATAATATACAATTATGTATTTTACAATAACCTTTATTGAATATTAGAATAACTTATCATTATAGAATGGATTATAAGAGTTTAAGTAAGAAGTTTGGAAACAGATTAAAATATTATAGATTAATGCAAGGCTATACTCAGGAAAAACTGGCAGAAAAGTTGGGTGTAGATTCGCATTATGTTAGTGACATTGAGTGTGGTACAAGAAATATCACATTTAAAACTCTGTGGAAGTTAATGACGGCTTTGGAGGTAGAGCCTTCAAAATTGTTTACGTTTGATTAATCTTTTGCACATGTTCTATGTTTTGTCTATCATGCAAAAAAGGATAGTAAAAAGGAGTATGGGTAATGGAAAATAATAATAAACCGATAGTAAATTTGATATCAAAACCTGATAATATGCTAAAAACGATTTATACAGCATGTAGAACATGCTATAGTGCGGATTATCCGATTGATATTTATGAAAATGCAACTGATGAAGAAAAAATGCTAAAACTAATCAAAAGGGTTATCGGTTCAGGTCATTACTCAACAATTGAACATATTCAGGTAAGCTTTGCTATCTCAAATGTATCAAGAGCATGTACGCATCAATTAGTAAGGCATAGACACATGTCATTTTCTCAAAAATCTCAACGATATGTAAAAGAGAAAGGTCAATTTGATTATATTATCCCGCCAACTATTGAGAAAAATCCTGAATTAAGGGAGAAATTTATCAATTTTATGCGACAAATTTCAGACCAGTATCAAGAGTTTGTAGATGCAGGTATTCCTGCTGAAGATGCGCGTTTTGTTATGCCAAATGCTGCGGCAAGTTCTCTTGTTGCAAGTTTGAATTTGCGTGAAATGATTCATCTTGCAAATTTGCGTTTGTGTACAAGAGCGCAATATGAAATCAGATGTCTAGTAAAAGGTATGTGTGATGCTTTAATCGTTGAAGAACCTTGGTTGAAAGAATACTTGGTACCGAAGTGTGAAAGATTAGGCTTTTGTGATGAAGATAAGTCTTGCGGACGTAAAATTACAAGAGCAGAACTATTAGGACAAGGTAAGTAGGCGATATGAAAGCATTAATACAAAGAGTAAAAAGCGCATCTGTTACTATTGATGGTTTATTGTATTCAAAAATCGGACAAGGTTTGCTCGTTTTCTTAGGGGTAGAAAAAGGTGATGATAAACTCAATGCGGAAAAACTGGCGGATAAGCTTTCGAAACTTCGAATATTTGAAGATGAAAATGAAAAAATGAATCATTCTATATTGGATATTGAGGGTGAAATGCTTATCGTGTCTCAATTTACCTTATGTGGCGATTGTAAAAAAGGAACACGACCAAGTTTTGATAAGTCAGCACCGCCCAAAATTGCGAATGAGCTTTATGAATATTTTATAAGTCAGGTAAAATCTTTTAATATACCTGTCCAAACAGGTAAATTTGGTGCTATGATGGATGTTGAGCTGATTAATGATGGACCTGTTACTTTTATGGTTGAAAAATAAATAGTTCATGGTACTTGCACATAATCAAAAGTCATGTTAAAATATAACAGTAAGTTATATTTTTTATTTGAAATCGATTTAT
>OBLI01001259.1_pt1 | contig 25135 bp, 48 predicted proteins | sample 1519701 | NCBI WGS metagenome assembly OBLI01 (sample SAMEA3663005, study PRJEB22513) | pig gut metagenome | biome: pig gut; feature: pig-associated habitat; material: faeces | place: France | collected 2012
CCAAAGCTCCTCAAGAAAATAAGAAAACGTGAAAGAAAATTTGAAAAATTTTTTATTTTTTATTTCTATTATTTTTCTAGAAAAAATCTCTCGAGTTTTTTACAAATATTTCTAGAACTCTCGTCAGATAAAAATAAAAAGCCCCTATATAGGAGCTTTTTTAGCGTCATAGTTGAAAAGCCTCTCTGCAGACTCGCCTCTAAAAATCAGAGTTTTCTAGTCTCTCTATTATTTATGCACCGCAAGATGAGTATCAATATTCCCCCAACATTCGAGGATCTCATACCCAAGAGTCCGTAACAAATTAAATAGACTATCACGTTTTTCTTGAGTGAATACTGTACCATCTTGTGCAATTTGCCCTGCTTTCCAACATTCAAAAAGAATAGGAGGATAATTATTCGATATTATAGTGAGTAATCCGCCACGGATAACTTTCTCTTCAAATCCTTCTACATCTATTTTGATAAATCCAATATCTTTCAAATTGAAAGAGTCAAGAGTCTTAACAGGTACTTTTCGGAATTCCTCTACTCCATTGACAAATATAGTATCTTCTCCTTCTTTATCAGACAATGCAACTTGAAATGTTTCCGCTTTATCTTCTTTATCTGCATTTACAAGATTAGCTTGACAAGTCCAAAGAAGTTTCTTATCAGGTTCAAATGCATAAATCTTATTGAAATCTAGATTAGCTGCATATTCTCCAATAGCTGCTCCAATATCTATCATTCCTTTGCTGAAGTCAAAATAACCTTCTTTGTTACGAGAAATATCTTCAATGATATCGGCATCATAACAATAAAAATTTTTATAGGCACGTGTATAGCCTTTAAGCATCTGTAAAGATTCTTCTGTAAATAAGAAATTATCTTTTAGTGATTTTTCTGTATCACAATATTTTTTGCTATATAAACTCATTTGTTATTAATGTTTATTTTCATCTCTTCATAAGATTCTTGCAATTTCTTAACTTCTGCTTGCACTTCAGAATCAGTAAATCCAAAGAATGTCAATTCATACAGGCAGGCTGCTACAATATCTTCTTTTGTAAAATTATCTAGGCTATCTTGCGTGATATACATAGATACCCAATCTTTCCACGGGCAGAATTCGATTCCATATTTTATATTAGTTGAATTGAAGACTTGGACACCTGATACATCAATGTATTTTTTATCATCGAAGAAATCTTTTTGATAAGATACTTTAATGAATATACTGTTGAGATTAGTCATTGGAGTTGGTTTGATATTGAGCAGAGTTTCAAATACTTCTTTGTATTTCTGTTTAGAGCGCTCTTGGCCTGGGAAATAGAATATTAGACGGCTGAAGACAGTCTCAAATTCAACAGTCTTCAGGAGATCTGCAAATTGGATGGTCTCTAGCTGGGAGATTCTAGGGCATTTAGCGAGCGACTCCGTCGGAGTGTGAGAGAATTCACAATTGCCACGGCGAAGGTACTTGCACCATTTAGAACCTATTTTACAAAAATTCTTTCCCATTTCTATGTTTATTTTATAGTTCTTATATCTTTACATCTGAGACCTTTCATCAGAAACACTGACCAATCTGAAACATCATACACTCCTTTAAATCCATTAAATCCAAATTTTTCATAATCCCACGATAGCAATTCACAGTCATCAGTTAGTGGGTATTCAATTGTTAGATCATCTCTTATTATACAAGTATCAGGAAATATTATCTCTATACTATCAGCAGTAATTGTAACTTTATTTTTAGAAATTTTATGAGATGTAATTTTCAACATTCTCTCATATCCAGCGGCTCTAAACTTGAGGTATTCACTACTAGCTCTATAAATAATTTCATTGTATTTTCGCCAATCATCTGTAATGAGTTTATACTTTTCATCCCAATGCTGACATACACTTTCTGCCTTACGTTTTGCCTTGTATCTTTTGATCCATATTCTTATATACTCTTCCGGTTTAAGCAGCTTACTCATATTTAAAATGTATAATAAAAATTATAATAAAAATTAACCTTCTTCAATTGAATACTTGCTATATAATTTTATGCAAAAATGTTTTTATATTCTGCATCATTAAGAGGAATGTCTCCCCAAATAGTGTGAACAAACATGCATTTACTTACAGGATTCTATTCAATATCATATTCTGCTCCTCTGACAAGAATGATTCCATCCATCTTACAATCTCTTAAACAAATCTTTTTCATTAGTCTTCTGTTTTTTCTAAATGATCTTCAAAATATTTCTCTTCTAATTTTTGAGTTTTCTTGATTATCTTATGAAGCTCATTTGTTGCATTGTTTCTTATCCCTGCCCAATAAACATATTAGTCTTGCAACTCTTTATGCTTCTTTTTAAATGTTTTTCTGTCATTGCTGTTAATAGATTCTTCTTCAATTTTCAACATCATCAGATAATTTCTGATTAATCTATTGAATGCGGCCAAGGATCTCAAATCCTGTATAGTAGTTGATGACGGCAAATCAATAAAGGACTTTTGTCCGTAAATGTGGAATTTCATGTCAAATCAAATTTTCAAGACAGTATTTTATTGATGCTTCACATGCTTCTTCGTAAGTAGGAAATGATTTTACATCTTCCCAATAAATAGTACTTTTCCAATTATCTTTGTTGTCTTTATCTATTCTGAACCAATAGCTATTACCTCCATCAAGAATAATAGGAATAAGTTTATGCACTTCTCTCAACCACTTCATTGCCATTTGAAGAGTTGGAATTCGAATTGCATCTTTTCTCAGAGGAACATCATTAATGTCTCCTGGAATAAACACGTTGTCGTTTGCAAGATAACTTCTATGTACTTCCCAATTAAACTCCTTTTCCTTGAGGAGCTTTGCAGTTTCAAAGCTAACGTAATCTTCTGTAATCATATTTCCCAGCCAATGTCGTACATTTTATTACCGCGTTCATCCTCAATAGCATAACCTCTGATAGGATCAATGTCAACAATTTTAACTTTTGAGCCCATTGTAAAGGTACCTGCCATTGATTCGTGCCTCTTCGTAGTAATAACCCAATCTCCTATTTTATTGTTCTTTGATGTAATATAAGCCATAATTAATTTAGTTTTTATTTCCAAAATAAGTTTTCCAATATTATTCTGTGCTATTTAAAACTTTTTTAATAAATCTAACCTTATCAATAACTGGATATGTCAATTCTTTATTGTAAGTTCCATCTGTTCGAAGAAAAGAATAATCAATTGCTTCAAGCAGCAGCTTTAACATATCTCTATCAGAAAAGTCTTTCTTTGTCATGTTTATATAATATATGAAAAAAGATTTATATGAGAAATTAAAACCGCTCTTTCATTTCCTTGACAAATGCCCTCATCTTTGCAGATGCTTCTATAAAATCATATAACCCTGCTGTAGTCAGTGGATTATCAAGTATCTGGTCAAGATTCTGTATGAGGTCAGTGAAATTTTTAATATGTTCAGATGTCATATCACAATATATAAGTTCAAATGACTTAGCATAAGGATCCATAATTCCCCAATCTCCATTATATTCAAAGATTGAATAGTTAGAATCTTTATAAGAGAATATCATTTTGTCATTCCAAGGGAAATCAGCCGTCCAGCCTAAGCTCTCAACGAATTCTTTAGTAATCATTTGCCAAATATATTTTATAATCAAATATATGAAAACCTGATGAAATTACAAAACAAATAAATAATATAAATTTATGCATTGAATAATGGCAGCAACGCTTACATTATCTAAAATAGAAATAGGATTTCAATATACAACATCATCAGCTGAAGGTATTATTGACAGTAAAGGAGCAGTGGGACATGCTAACACAGATATCTCATATTATCCATCTGACACCGCCTCATCCGGGGACCAGATTACTGGTCCTGGATATGGAGATATTAATATGGAAATGTTTGACTCTTTTGATATAGTATTAGGATTAGAAGGAAGTAGTCTAACATATTATCCAATACAACACATCACACCAAGCATAAATAAACGTACTACTATCACACCTGTAAATAGTCATGCAGCAGATGTAAAACCATATTATAATAATGGAAGATATACAAATCCTATCTTCACTTTGAACGCAGATGATAACAACATTATGCAGGGTACAACTTTGTATCTTTTTCCACTTATAGATATAACTTTTAACGTTAGTGGAGATGATGGATCATTTATGAGTAAGAAGAAGGATTTTGTTTATCTTGAACATAAATATATAAGTGAACTTGAACCTGATGCAATAGTAAAAGGGCCAGACAACTATACTATTTCGTCGACTAAATATCTATCAGATGCAATATATAATGATAACTATCCATTTGTGCTAATATCTTCTGCTGATAATACTAAAAAATTTCCTGGTGTATTTGATCCTGATCTTAACACTAGCTTAGATGGAGTATACCAAATTTCGGGTTTATTTTCTGACAGAGGATATATAGATATAGAAAATTGGATTGGTAACATATCTGCATACGCTAGATTAGGACGTGGTTCGGATGGTGACTTATATTCATATCAAGGTGTGTGCAGCATAATAAAATCTAATGAATTTAATGAAAGAGTAAGTCAATTTACTATCAGATGCGTTTGTCCTACTTACATGGCATCTGTAGAGGTTCCTGCTGCTATTTATACTGGACAAGCAACAGCGACTGTAACTCTTCCAATAGAAAGAACATCAGATATATATTCTTCTGCAGCTTCTTCTGGAACTCAACGCAATATTCAATTTACAGTGACTAGAAATCAACTTGCCTCTAGTACAGTAATGCCTTATAATATAAGTATTTCCAATCCTGGTATTTATAATAGAGTATATACTAAAGTCCTCTCATCTAGTGATACTGCTACAGAATTTACACTACAAGATATTGGTTCACATCAGGAGTCCGATAATACTCGATATGCAAATTATAAAAATCTTATATATACACCTGCTGAAAAAATTGACATTGCATATTATGACATTAATAATAACATGAGCCTAACCACTAAATATGGAGATACTTTATTAAGGCTATGCAAAAAGAATAGTGATTACTACCCCGATAAAGATTTTATATATGAATATTTTTTATATTATAAACCTTCTATAAGTGATATACAAAGTTCTTCTACCGAGTTTATTAAAAGAATAATATTAGAATCAATAAGTGTAAAATATAATACACAAGATTTAAAGAATTTTGAACAACTCAGTGTAACATGTTATTGGTTTCCAAATGCTAACAAACTAGCATCAGGTGTAGATTTCAGCGACTTTGGGGATATTACAGATGATATTACTATTGCAAATAATGCATTAATGTCATACCCTATTGGTGCAGACGTAATGCTTGGATATAGTAATTATTATTTAAGACTTGCTGATCTTAATGAAACTGCTTGGCATAATTTTGCTAATGCAAATTTACAGTATACTTATACACATAGGCCAGATGATAGTGGAACAGGTATTATGCAATTTAATCTCTCAGATGCATTTGATTCTTCTATTGGCATGCAAGATATGTATTCCGATTATAATGCATTTTTAACTTCTTTGCGCGCTCAGTTTTATAATAATGTTATAGATGATGACAATATTTTATTTACATCTATTCCGATGTTGATTAGAGTCAAAACGACAACAAAAGGAAAAGATGAGTATAATGAAGTCTATTTAATAAAAATTATCGTGGACTTAAGAAAGTTAAGAAATGAAAAGATAAATGACCTTAAATTATTATCTAATTCTGATTTTGTAAAAAGCGGATATTTTAGAAGTACATACGACTCTAATCCTGTTGATTCATCTTCACGTTTATTTACTAATTTGTATTTGGATAACTCTGCTGATAGTGATGTATCAAACAAAGTAATGTCATCAATTGATATAATAAACAAAAATTTATATGTATTTGATCCGGAAGGAAAACGTATAAAAACAATTACCCAAGATGATATAATCGATATTGAAGGTCCTAATGTACAATATAACACTGTTATAAATTATGCTGATATGTATAATATCGCAAATGCTAATTCAACCAGTGCAGTAGTTGGTAGTAGAAACTTACAATTTGTTATAGAAGATTCATCTACTCATAATTGGATACCTGCAGATGAATGCCAATATATAGCAGCTTTACCAAATGAGAATGCATCCTTATTTTCTTCTGTATTTAATAGTGGTCATCCAGTAAATTCGTATAAGTTATGTACAGAAAATTTTGATCCTAATGCTGGATTAATTTTAGAAGACTCTGCAAAGGGATATGGAATTTCTCTTTTAGCTTCTATTAGTAAAGATTACAACAATATATTAGAAGGCAATGCAGCAGATTCATTACTTACTCCTTTGACTAGGTATGAAGACATTTTTTTAAGTACCGAATCTTTAACAAATTGTCAGATTATTTGTATTTATGATACTATGAAATTACCTAGTGAGACACCATTATTGACAAATCCTAGAGTCTAACATTATTTCTTAATAGCAAAAGAGTTCTTTTAAAAGAACTCTTTTATTGTATTGATAGTATTTCTTTTGGAATCTTTATATCGAAAACATCTTCAGGTTCAAACTCAATTCCATGAAGTTCTCTATAGTAATGTATATGATCACACCACATACGAATTAATTGAAATCTGAAATCATCTTTTCTAGTTATTGTATGTGTTGATACATACTCTCTTATATCTTTCAGCAAGGCTTTAGTACCAACATGTTTAAGATACAATGGAACAAAATCTTTACAAAACTCTTCAGCATCCTTATCATAGAAAGTAGTCTGAATAGCTCTTTGATAAGATTCTTCCCACTGTTTTATATACCAAGGTCTTTCCATTATTCAACATCAATATTCATATTATTTTACTTTGAAAAAATGAAATACTAACGCTCCATCAAAAAGCATAACTGTGTCTATATATTCAATGTCTTCTTTAATCTCATGACCAGTGCCAGCACAACGAATTTTTACAACTTCATTATAAGTCTGGTCAGGATCCACAAGAGCCCACATGTAAAGTTCATCATTCTGCATCTTAATACAAAGAATTTGAGCGCCTTGTGGAAGAATAACTTCCTGAGTATCTTTAGTAAGTTGCAATTTATATTTGTAAACAACCTTTTTCATACTTTACTTTATTGTAATAATATCTCCTACCGTATAAAGTTCATTTGTATAAAGCTTGTGATGGTTTCCATCAAAAGTTCCTGAATTACTTTTCTTATCTGTACACCTTATCTCAACAGTGTACTTATAACCAAAGTGAGGTCTGACTTCTACCTTTGTTACTTCATAATTGTCTCCAATGATTGGAAGAGAAGTTGGACCTTGACACTGACAGCTAACAAGACAACTAGCAAGACAAACAATCGATGCAATAAGTACTAAAATCTTTTTCATATTATTTTTCTTCTATAATAAAATCAAGAAACTTAACATTCTTATACTGGCAGTATCCGATAAAACTTTCTTTAGTGCAGTCCTTAAGTATATCATCTATAAAAACAATTCTGTATTCTCCTTTGAAATCAGTGTATGACCTTATCTCATAAGGACAAATTCTATAAATACTTCCATCATCTTCAATTATAGGTGCAATACCGATAATATGAATGCCAGCATTAATAAGCTCCCAAAGTCTATTATAATCCTGACTTATTTTATACTCATGATAATGATAAACATTCTTAATTCGGCAACTGTATGAATATCCAAACGAAATTGCCCCAGGCAACAAGAACTACACCTAAAATAAGTGAACCGACGATGATTGCAAACTCAGAGAATTCCATACTATTTGTTTTTTGATTTAAACAAATATATGAATACTTTATTAAATAGTAAACTATTTATATTGGTCATTTACACCAATAACATTAACTGCAGAAGATGTTCAACTCTCCTGCAGAAAAATTTTAGATATATTAAATGCTCACGATCCAAATATTCTAAACATCATAATCAGAATTATCAGACTCTACAGAATAATATTTGTCATCAAACAAAGAATCAAGATTAAGTTCTTTGACATAACTCTTTGCCCGCTTTTCAGTAAGACCACTCATAAAAACAGAATGCTTTTTTGTATTAAGGTCAGTTACAATTATTCTATACATAACCCAATAACATTTAACACATTAATAATTTCTTCTTCAGTATATTTTGTGTATTTTACACGTCCAGAAATCTCAAACCCATTCCCAGAAGCAGATAATATATACCAATTGCTTTTTGATACTCTGCCATTTCGTTCTTTGGTTATAGTGTTATGATGTTCTACATTAATTCTCTTATAAGACTTGGTACCGTATGTTCCTTCATATAATTCAAACAGTTTCAATGAACTAGTAACACAACGACCTTTGTCAGTATCATCATCAGAATGTACACTGATTTTAAATCCATGTTTTTCAAACCAATCGTCATCTACTTTAATGACTGATGGCTTATCGGTTTTATCCAATTCATTGTTTTTGTTTATATTCTGCATAACAAATAAATCTTTATCTTATTGTTATTACAAATATATGAAAAACTTTTTACATATTAAATCTTATTTAGGCCATTTGATAGGTTCAAGCACATCTGCGGGAAGTAGGCCTGCATTATACCACATTCTAACACATCCTATAGTACTGCCATCGGCAAATTCGAGAGTAATTGGACCAAATTTATTATAAGTAAAATTAGTACATTCACACTCTTTTAATGCAATCCTAAGTCATTCAGTAAATTTCTCTGCATTAGAAATCTTAATTACCTCAGTATCTGGTATTTCAAAATTCATAATACAATATTTTAATTAAATATAAATTTCATTTTCCCAAAACTCATCATAATCATAGATAAGTTTGTTTAACCACCACTTTTCACTTCGTGTTAAATTCCAAATATTAAGCCAAGCTGTTACCATAGTTGGTTTAGATTGTGGCCTTATAGCAAAACTGTTAATATAAGGAATTCTGTTAGATTCAATTAACTCGTCATATGATATTTGACAATCTAAACAGGTCCTTGTATTTTTTATATAATATATAAGAAGTTCTTCCTGGCATCGACAATGGCGGACCTGATATTACCATGCATAATTCAAACATTACTCTATATCAAAATACATTTTAATTAAGTCTTTCCATTTCTTATCAATATTGAATTTTAACATATAATCATTATAAGAAGTAGGAGTGACTGATAAAATTTTTAAATTTGAGGATTCAAAAATATTATCCCAACCAGCTTGCAATCTAAATATATCGAAATATCCTCTAATTGGCAAATTATACGAATTGTCTGTTAGGCTTGTAATTGTCGCAGTGTTTGATATAGCAAGCAATCGGTATGCACAGGTAGTATGTAAAAGGTTTTCTATACTTATCATATCTCAATTATTCTTCCCAACTGAAATACAATAATGTAGGATTGTTTTTATGTACATCGATGTTAGGAAAACTCTTTTGAAAAGTATCTACATCAAATGGATAAGTAATAAGATGAACTCCTGATTTTGTTGGAACAACCAAAAATACTTTATCAACATTGTTTCCTCCCTTTCCGCGGATTTCTTTAATACGTTTAGATATTGTTTCAACTTTATGTTGTCCTTCAGCAGTAGTAAGATCTACATCATCAATATCTACAATGTATTTTTTATCTTTAACTATAAAAGATTTTCCTGCTGCTGTTGAAAATACAGAACGCATTCCAACCCAGTTTTGTGAAACATATGTATGAGTTGTCAATTCAAGAGCAACATTAGCAACTTCTTTGAAAGAGCGTGCTGCAGGATGAATATAAACACGACCTGTTACAGCTTTAGAGATTCCAATAATTTCTTCCTTTAAGTTAAGCAACTGTTGTTTACTTGTTATTGTATAATATTTTACAAGACGATTCTTGTTATTGCCAGAAACATGATGTCCATCTTTTCCTCGTACGAGAATCTGTACGAAGAAAAATTCATCTTCATTGAGCACACCATTAGATTCATTAAAGAACTTATCTGCTATTAAATCAAAATTATCTACTTCCTTTCTCATATTTGCTCTTATTTATCCGTGCATTAACATTCTTCTAGTCTTTTATCTATTTCTGCAATAATCATCGCTGCTGCTTTGACAAGATTCTTTATATCTCCTTCTGGTTTAAAAGACTCTTCTTCAAATGGCCAATCTTCTATTCCTATATTAGGAGAGTATATTACAGAATTAAGATATGCTAATGCTCCATACAGTACTGCTTTATTAGGATGATGCCTATCATGTGCAGTAGTGTATCCATGTTTGTGTATTTGTTTCTCTCTTTCTTCTTTAACTAAATCTATTGCTGTGGTTTTCATATCAAATATATTTAAATATATGAAACATTATTATCTTAAAATAGTATCATCCCAAAATTCATCATACTCTAATAATAGCTTAATACGAAATTTTTCATTGTCGGAAATAGAGTCATCATTATAAATTATTTCAGGAGGATATACGTAATTTCGGTTTGTACCTGCGAGAATAGATATTTTCTCAAGAGACTTTTCACTGATGTGCGGATACTCTAATACTGCAAATATATAAAAATACTTTTGCATAGCACGTATTTCATATGAATAGTCTTTATTTACTACATAATTTCTATAATTATATACTATATCATTCTGCTCTCTTTTTTCTTGTTCTCTTATTGCATCTAAAACAGATGGTGCGGTAGTCATTACACTTCCGAAAGATGAATCATATTTTCCTATTCTAAGGACTTGATACATATTAATTCACATATTAAATTTTCTAAATATACCTGCTTCATCTAAATAAGTCTTATACAAAAATTATATCACATAATAAAAGTGGAGACTAGTCTCCGCTACTTTTTAGTTTTATCTCTAAATCTAGAAAACGTTGAGCAACAGCAATCATATCATCAAGACTTTTTTGAAACTCATTTGCTTCATAGCATTCATTGAAACAAGAGTATTCTTTTTCAGTAAGCATATTTCTTGGCACTTGACCAAACTCTTCCATCCAAGAATGATATTTTTCTGGATATAATTCACATTCTATTATAGTATGACTTGGATCTCTCCACCTCATAAATCCGTTGTCGTGAAGTGTACCGGGTACTTCACGAGATATTAAATGAATACATCCATCTAGACAACGTCTACACTTATTCATATAAATAAATTAAATTAATGTTATTACAGGCTTTGTCTCTAATACTTTTATAAAGATAAATATATTGTAATGAAAATATTCTAGAAATACATTGGTGTGGTCAGAACGCAGACAAGGAATTTCGCTACCAATTCAATGCAAAGGACCGCCAATCAGAGGGGAGGAATGATGAACCTCCCCTCGTTTTATACTTGGCTCAAAACATGCATTGCACTTCTTACACTTTGCAAAAGTTCATCTGTGCTTAAATTGTCAGGATGTGACCCGTTAATAAGCAGTCTATCATAACAAAGTTCAAAGGAGTTTCCTGACCCAGGAACGTGAGCAATTTCACCAGTGCTATATCCCTTTGAATGAAGAATATCGATAATTTCATTTACCATTTCTTCTCTAAGGGCATTGACCTTTTTCCAATATTCTACAAATGCGTCATGCATAATATGTAATGATTTATATTATAAATAACTAATTTATTCTTCGTATATTACTTCAATTGTCCGAATACCTTTACATTCTTCTAGCTTTTCTTTTGCCATTTCTTCTGAAGTGCATCTGCATTCAAAATACTCAGGTGCCGGTTGAGGACCTCCTTGAAGACTTTCTGGTGTAGGAAGTTTCCACCAATATCTTTCCCAATACAATCCCCACTTTCTATATTCTACATACCACACAGGTTCATGCTTGCATGTGAGAGTTTTAACAATACGATATTTACTTCTCTTTTTCATAATTTAAACTATTAACATATTCATAAAAGTCATTAACGATCATCTCAATAAAAATGTTCATAGAGACCTCGTCGACATCATTAAAGTCATAGCCATATATTTTCTTTAGATAATATTCAATGTTGTCTCCAAAGGCATCTGAGATACAGTCAAGGTCATTTGTACCTTCTTCATCAATAACTGCGTTATAAATCTGTTCAAAATCTACACTATAATCTCGTGTAGATACAACATCAACTCGATATGTTTCTTTCTTAATCATAATCAAATATATGAAAATTTTTGTACTGTATAAAACTTAGTTCTTCTTTTCCTTATTCACTTTTCCTTGTTTATAATAGGCCCAACCAGTTATTTCAAATGAATACCATTTATTATGGAATACTGTTCCGTGTTCACATATTTTTCCTAAGTTATTTTTGTGGATACGATAAGGAAGTTCTGTTGATGCCATCCAGATATGTAGTTCTCTTTCAGTTCCACTATTATCTAAATAGTCTACAAGTTCATCAAATGTATCAAATGTATGATTAACTCTTACTACTGATAACTCTGAATCTTTCACTGTCCGAGAAGTTCTCATTGGAACAGTAATTTTTCTAAGTCTTTTATAACTATAATATCTGACTTGCTTACTTTTCATTCAATAAAATACTCTTCATCTATAGTATACATATAAAAATTGGTAGGTACCTCTATGTTATCTTAGAGTTCCTACCAATTTGTAGCCCCGGCTGGATTCGAACCTGCACGAACCTTTCGGCCCAAGGGATTTTAAGTCCCTCATGTCTACCCTTTCATCACGAGGCCATTTAAATATTTATAAAAATAAATTGAGTGTGTTGTTATATCAAATTATTTTATATTATCAAAGAACTTTTGTTGATATAAATATATGAATTATTTTTTAATTCCAAAATCTTCATCAAAAAAACCAGCGACAATTAAACGTCTAATGTCATGTGCAGGTCTAATATCTTTATTTCCGCTATTTGGCATTCCTGGGTAAAATTCAAGCTTTACACCATTTTTAACTACATATATTTTATATCCTTTATTAAGCAAATCTGCAAACCACAAATCTATTAAACTTGTCGTATGTATATCTATTTGATCTTGCAAAATTGCATTTAAGGTATCTTCATGTGTAGTACAAAATGAAGAATATTCATCTCCTTTATATAAAGGCATTCTATCTACATAAAATGTTATACTTTTACCCTGCGTAACAAATGAGTCAAAGTCTAACTCATCAGGAAGATAAGCACGCTTTCCACCAAAGTTAATTCCTTCTATAATATTGTCACTGGTATAAGCAACAATTCTCCCGTACAAATAATAAGGAGATACTTCAACCTTTTCTTTTGTAGATTTTACTTGCGCTTTCATAATAGATAGTTGTTTTATTCAGCTGGCTCTGCAGTAGTTTCATCGACAACAAGAACATTTTTAAATCCTGCAAGAGTATACTGTATTGCTGTTTCTTCTGCAAGAGATTGAGGCATGAGTCCCTCATTAATCTTAGTGTCGTTTACGTAAACAGAATAATTGAGAAGGTCTTCGTTCATGTTTAATTCTTTATTTATAATTTCTATATCAAATATATGAAATATATTAATAAGACTAAAAATAAATTTATCGTGAGCGAGTAAGACTTATTAGCGAGTAAAGAGCTAGAAGCACAGGATCTCTCTGAGCACACCTGTTCAGTTGTCAGACAGAAATTTTTCACTCATGAATAAAGATAAAATAAAAGGAGTAGATATCTCTACTCCAATTAAAATTAAGTTTATTTGCTATATTATTTTTTATATCGTTTATCGGCAGCTTTCATATCTGCAAGTGTATCTTCAAGATAGTTACGTTCTACTTGGTCACTGGTCTTGCGTTCAGTGTAAGTCTTTCCGTTCAAATCACCGAAAGAAAGTTTTTTTCTTACCTTTCCTTTTACTGCTACTCCAAGTACACAAATATCTTTAACACAAACTGGGTATGTATCCCAGTAAATCATATTGTCTGATATCTTTTTACCGTGTTGTATTACATAATCAATAATTTCATTGACTCTTTTAGCATGCCACTGTTCTTTTGTTAATCCCATAATTTAATAACTTCCAAGTCCCCAATTATTATATATGAAGCGTTCTCCGCTAATATCATATTTAGTAATTTCATCAGTATATACTTCGTCAACATTTCCATTTATATTCCGTGTCATCTTTGTCTCTTTTAATGTCCAAGCAAAACTATTGTCTTGAACAAATAAGATTTCTATCACTTCACCTTTATACATATTATAATATCGTTTAAGATATTTTAGCATACGTCCAAGGTCGCCAGGTCCAAAAGATGACATTGTAACATCTTTATAAGTAGTTATTTCTACTAATTCTATTCTTTTTAAATAATTATTCCTATACCAAATATATATTCCTCCTACACGATCTCTGCATTTAGTTCCTTCAGAATTTGATGATGCAACAAAATGCTCTTTATCAGTAATATCTTTTATAACATCGTAATAAAATAGTATTTCCTCATTCAGCTCTTTCATATTTCTAGCTCTAATTGGATGATCTTCTATGTCATACGGCAAATGTATGCCATATAATTCATCTCGAGCTTTATCATACTCTTGCACGTCTGCTCGATAAGCTTCTACATAATCACTACAATTAGACATCTCTCTTATTAAAATATATAAGTTAAATTTAATATATGAATAATATTTCTTAATGTAAAATACTAATAAATAAATTATATAAGAATTTGTTATGAAAGTTAGATTAATTGAAGATATAACACCAGACCAAGTTGACTTAACTGGGTTTATTCCTCAGCGAGTGCTTAATAGAAAACTATGGATTGATAATAAGTTAAATCAAAAAGTGAGAATATCTCTTCTTGAAATTGCATATCAGTTTATGATAGATTCATCACTTAATAGTTTTTGTGATGTTATTATAACAGGGTCTCTTGCTAATTATAATTGGAATGAACAATATTCAGATATTGACTTACATATCGTAACAGATTTTTCTGAATTATCCGATGACCCTGAAATAGCAAAAGCATATTTCGATGAGAAGAAATACAATTGGAACCAATCTCATACAGATATAAAAATGTTTAATTACCCGGTTGAGATATATGTACAAGATAAAAGTGAACCTCATAAATCTACTGGAGTATATTCACTAATGAAAGATTGTTGGCTTATTAAACCAAGTCTTGACAAGCTTCCAGATACTTCTAATAAACCTCACATTCAACATGGTGTCGCTGCTTATTGTAATATGATAGATAACTTGATAGATACTCTTAATGCTTCAGGAAACTCTTTAGAAGAAGCGGCTAGAATTTTAAATATAGCTAATGAACTGTATGATGCTATAAAATTAGAAAGAAAAGAAGCATTAGCCAATGCACAATACGCAGAACTTACAACAGGAAATCTATTATTCAAATCATTAAGAAGAAATGGATATATGGAAAAACTTATAAAATTAAGAAGAAAATGTTTTGACATTATTCATTCAGTAAGATAAAACTAAAGAGAGGCTGTTAGGCCTCTCTTTATTCTAAATATATCTCTAAACATATCTTCAATAAGACGTTTGCACGTATAATCTATTAATAGGTCTTCTTTCCAATATTATACTTCATCATTTAATTCTACTGCTTTATAATTAGCATGCATTCCAAACATTATCGGTCTACCTTCTTCTACCGTAATGATTGCATATATATCTCCCTCTCCAGTGCCAGATCTAATATAAGGTTTTATCCACTTAACAAATTCTTCTAATTGGCTGTCATAATTTTTACAATTAGCCCTAAAAGACAAAACCCACTCTCCTGCTATTTTATCGAACCACATCTTTGACACTGGGTTGCAAACACCGAAATAATAACTTGCACTTCTCATAACAGAGTACAAATGATATTTTACAATTAATTCTTTATCGTAAACTATAACAGGGTCTTCCTCATGAATATCTTGCTTTGGACCATTTGCAACAAATCTAAGAGTATCAATAATATTCTTGGGAGTAGATTTCTTTAATCTAGCTCCAAAGATAATCTCAGTGTATGTTCCCATATATTTTTATTTAGCTAATAATAATTGCGTGGTAAATAAATGAAAGATCCATGTCTGCTACAAGAACACATCTTGTTAATGTAACTTCTTTCTTTGCTTTAAGTTTTTCTATATCAGAATCTGATACAATAAAATTCCATTCAACAAGAACCTTTCCCTTACCAGTCTGAGTTTCTCTTATATAAGCAACCATTTTATGAGGCTTATCTCCTTCACCTTTATTCAAATCAATTGATTTAATTACTCCTGGAAACCTGTCATGGTCTTCATCAAATAATATGATATTCTTATCTATAAGCTCTTTAACGTCATTCTCATTCATAAGTAAATAATTATATTTTTATATTTATAGCACAAGAATGTACTCCTTAAATAGTTAAATCTCTTGCCTCAGTAGTTCCTCATATAAATTAATCTTTTAAATGATGATATAGATAAAGGTCTTCATCATTTCCTGTATATGATAGAACATTATGACCCCATTCATATTCAGAATTATCTACATAAGTAGTATCTTCATTTGAGAGAGCAATCCTATAATATATTTTAAGCTGGGCTTTATTAAGAAGACAATCTCCAGTTTCTTTCAAATTATAAAATAGTCGGTCGAAGAATTTAATAATTGCAGGATGCATTGAATGCTGCACTTCTTTTCTCTTTACTTGCCACCAAGAAAATTCACTGTCATAATTAAAATCCTTTCCTTGATATGATTTACCTGCAGCAAGCCAATCACATACCATTTCAACACAATACTTAAATGGAATAATAAGAGGAGTTCCACCATTGTCAAGATTATCTACCCAATATTCATAATGATGAGGATTGTGCCCTTTATGATGCTGCCAAGCAAGAGAATAACCTTTATCCTCTTTACAAGAAACAATTGGAGACTTTGTTCCCGTATAATATTTCACACTTTCAAAAAATTCAGTAGGATGGAACTTACTGAAATCATGAAAGAAACCTCTAATAGGAATACCACATTTACAAGCAAAGTAAAATACCCAATACTTATGCTTGCATATCATCCAAAAGTGTTTAAAGAATTTTTCAATATAACTCATATGATTATCTTTGTTTTGCACACCAATCGTTGAAATCAGAAATTATATCCTTCCACCCGTCAATATAATTATTGAATTGTTTTTCTGCAACACCATTATCGTAAGGATATTCTCTATCATCCATAAAATTGTACCAAGCACAACCACAGGGAATAGAGTATGTTCCATATTTCTGATGAAGCCAAAGATGCATAAACATCGCATGAACTTCACCTCTGTTTACTAGTAAGTCTATTTGAATAGTTTCCCATTACATATTTCTGAATGAAGTCTTTTTATCAAATCCTGCTGACTCAATGTGTTCAATATCAGTACGATTATCTATAATAGGTTTTTCTTTAATTGCAAGAAGATAATCGGTAACATTATTCCATATTTCTTCTGCTGGAATTACAGAAGGAATCCAAGTTCCTGCCATAATAGGATTTACAAGAATATCTGGATTTTCAAGAGTTCTGTAATATGGAGTATTAAATTTAACATTACGAAATTTATCTTCATTATTATTTTTATATTGCCATGGATACTGTACTCCGTATGAAATGCTTCCAATCAAAATAGGGTCAATGATATCTTTGATTTTACCACTCTTTTCTCTACGGTCATAATCTTTCACACAAAGAAGTTTTGCGTCAAGTTTAACAGTTGAATCATTTGCATCTTTGAGACACCTATTTACCTCAATGATATAAAGCTTAAACCCTACGAGCACACCGACTGTATAAGTGTGAACAGAATAATAACCGGGGTAGTTAAGAGACCCCTTTGGTTCATCCCATTTTTTATGTGTATATGCTGCGAGAGTATCCTCAGTTCCAGGAAGTACTCCATTTTTGTAAGGACAAAAAACTATTGGCCACCAGGGATATTGTGCATCGAGATATAACTGTGAAGTCTTATTATACAACCTTGTAGAATTTCTACGGTCATAAGTAATATAAGTATCAATTCCATAGATACCTGCAAGATAATCATAATAATCCTTTTTATTGTCTATAAGTCTCATAACTTGTTATTTTATTATAAACAAATATATGAACAATTTAATAAAATAAAAAATGGAGGGTAACTCCTCCATTCAATTAAAGTAGACTAGGGTCTAAAATAAATTGCTTTTTAATAGTACCCCTTGGAACATATATCTTAACCATTGTATCATCAGAAACATGCACAGTATTCCACATTATTCCTCCATTAGTTCCTCTTTGGTCTTCATAAAAATCTATTCCATTTGCAAGTGTGTCAAGACGTCTCTGTGTTCTAAATAATTTTGCTAGCCAATTCGGATTCTTGAATTTTCTATATTTTGGCATTTCAAAATGAGGTTCAACAGAATCATCTTCAATAAGAATAGAATGTTTAGAAGAAATAGAATTCAAATATAATCCCCCTGCCCGCTCTTCATAGAAATAATAATATGGTTCTTCACCAACATATGCATATCCAACTGTAAATGCAAAATGCGCTTCTCCGTGAACAGGGCTATTCAGGTTCAATGACTCAATTTTTCTAGATTCATATTCAACTTCTATATCATTAAATGCAAACGGTCTAGCACATCCACGAAACATAGTAAAGACAAACAAAGCAATGATTACGAATCTTGAAAGATGTCCAAGAAATTCATATCTCTTTCTATCAAAGAAATCTGTACATAACAATACACCAAAAAACAAAAGAATAGTAATAAAAAACCAAATACTCATATGATTATAAGTTTAATTGTTAAATTCTATAACTTCAACACCTGCTCTCTTAAGCAAATCAATACCGTCAGTAATACGATATTTTTCTTTATATACAACTCGTCTAATTCCTGCCTGAATTATAAGTTTAGCACACTCTACACACGGTGACATTGTAACATATAATGTAGCTCCGTCAGATGAATTTCCAGACTTAGCAAGTTTAGTTATTGCATTAGCTTCAGCGTGCAAAACATAATCCTTTGTTTTAAGAACTGCGTGAGGACAATCGATGCAATCATTAGGAAAATGATAATGAACTAAACGCCTTCTTATGCCTGACAAATTTTCCGGAGAATAATCTGGTACTGCATCTTCTTTGACACAAGTACATCCAGGAGTCATATTTTCATGACAACTGCAAGATACTACTTCTTCACAGTCATTCTCAAATCCAGAAGGAGTTCCATTAAATCCATCAGAGATAATCATATTGTCTTTGACAATGATTGCTCCAACTTTTGCACGTCTAGCTCTAGAATTCTTAGACCAAACTTCTGCAATATCAAGGTATGATTTATCAAATGTTCTCATATATTGTTTCTAAATATTAAGTAATACAAATATATGAATTATTTTTTACAAACCAAATCTGAATTATGTGTTTTTGTTACTTTTTGCCAGCTAAAACACAATGCTCTGAATAAATTGCATCCAACAAAGTTTCCAAGAACAATCAACAAATATTTTCCTATAAGAAGAGAAACATTAGAATATGTTTCACAAGCAAAAATATAGAAAGAGTCAGCTATACAGTGAGGAAATCCGCAAAGAATAAACATAGGAACTGCAAACAATAATGGGAGCCAATGATTTTTCTTTGCAAACTCTACAGCAGTTGTCATTAAAAATCCGCAGCCAATTGCTAAGACAAATAGATGACCTCCAGGAATGCTTATTCTTGTTTCAATAATTCGTTCAGCTACTTCATGAAGGTTCATTGGAGAGACCTTGGACATTAATCCAACAAGGAATGTTCCTATAAGATTTCCTACAAGTATCCATGATAAATCTGGCCAAGTTTCTTTTGTTACATAACCAGCAGTTCCTGTAAATAATTTACATTTATAGCTAACAACTCCGATAAGCCCAAATGCAAACAATACTGCTCCAATAATTCCTCCTACAGCAAGATAACCAAATCCTGCAATACCAATAAAAATACCAGCAAGTATTGCTAACACAAACCCTAATTTAAATCTGTCAATGAATGTCATTACTAATAAATATTTAAATTTAAATATTATATCTCGATATGTACGTAAAAACTTTTAAATATCCTATTGACTCCAGTATGGTGACTCTTGTTAAAGAGAATGTGCAGACCGGACAAATGGACAAGACTGCATATCAGTTGAGATTGTTACAAGAAGCTATAGTTAATAAATACGTGGATGTTGTTAAATCTGAGACTGGAATAACAAACAATGACATTGAAATAAATGTAGAATCTGCTGTAGAAAATGAAACGAGCTATCTGATTTATTCTATATTGTTTAAATCATTATCATATGCAGCAGTATCTGCAATAGACCCAAAGAAATTTTTAGCAAATACAACTACTCCCGAGTCACAACATAAGGAGGAGATGGAGAAGAAACCAACCAAATTAGAAGTACATTAAAAATAAAAGTGAAGATTAATCATCTTCACTTTCTTCAGCATAAGAATAAAGTTCTCCATCTTCTGCATAATAATTCTCATCTATCCAGTCTTGACACAATTCATTTATGCTATGCATATAAGTTGCTAAAAATCTAACGCATTGATCTTTATTTTCAAATACTTGTCCAAAATGATATTTTTGCATATTCTCATCAAAATCATTCATTATATTTTCAGCAAAATTATCTACAGTCTCAACAAAATTTAACTGCGGCCATTTGTTATAAGCAATTGTGATTGAAATTGAATTTGGGTAAGTATGTATCAATTTCTTTACTATAGTTTCTTCTTTCATTTTTCTGTGAATATTTGTTTATTCTTCATTTAAAAACTTATTGAACTCTTCTATTGAGATAGGTTCAGTTACAATATTTAATATCACGGGAATACCGTTTTTATTTTGTATATTTCCGTTACCTTTTTTGCATATACCAATAGTCATATCTAAATATTTGATTTCATTACTCTGTTCAAACATTTGATTTCCTCTATAGAAATTGTATGAAATCAAATAATCATATGAATTTTTGTCATACCAATCATTTCTCAGATTTCCAATAATATAGTTTAATCTATTGTCATCAACATATCTTTTCACAAATTTCCACCAATTTTCTTTTTCAAGTAAACTTTCAGACATTTGCTTCTCAAGATCTTTTATTCTGTTGAGCAATGTATAAACATGCTGATGTTGTGTTGCTATTACTTTTACTATATTGTTCATCACAAATACTCTGTTTTGACAATGACATTTTTTGGAATAGTTTCAAAAGAAGACACATAGTACTGTCCTTCAGATGTAAAAGCAGTAGTAGTTTTTATTTCTCCATCACATGCTCTGTATTCTATACTTACTTGTGTATTCGGATTATATCTTGCAAGAAACAATTTATCTGTTCCAACAAGTATTGGATTTGCTGTAAAGCATTTTCCATAAACTACTTTTACTACCAAGTCAAACAGAGCAAGCCTCATTTCTTCATCCATCTTGAAATACCAGTCATCAATGAATTTCCTGAAGAAATAAATGTCTCCTACTGCATTGGCTCCTTTAATCATAGAAACCATATCTTCAATATTAAGTTGAACGTCTATGCTCTGCTCCATAATTATTCATCTATAGCATTTAAAAAATCTATAAACTTTTTCTGCTCTCGATACATTGAACGTAATAGTGAATGCACTAAGTCTATCTTTTCATTTGTTGACTGTATTCCTATTGCATACTTATCTATTGATTTTTTTACCAACACAGGAAAGAGCACTGTTTTAATATATCTCAATTCAGTTCCCGTAAGAAGCTTTCTCCATTGTTTTTCTGGTAGTAATAATCGTTCATCATACAAAGGACTATCTGTTTTCTGCTGCATATTATCTATTATCTGCGACTTAAGATATGCATTTGCGGCAGAACTTCCTGTAGTAACTATATAGTATGCCTGACCTCTGCTATTGCTCTTAGCAATATCATTTATTGTCATTAGCGCATTTGATGCAAAAGATTTAATATTCATTAGAATATTTTTGTTACAAGTCCAACATCAAGTGCTTCATCAGCAGTCATAAACCAATCTTGCTTAAGTTTATCTACTTCTTTTAATTTCTTAAGAGTAATGTTTGTTCTCTCTGTGTAAATATTCTTTACAGCTTCTGAAAGTCTGACTGTTTCTTTAATATCATCTTCTACATCTTGCAATTTTCCAGCATTATATGTAGAAATAGAATGCACCATGAATGTAGAATTTTTACCACATTCTCTTTCATCACAAGCAAGAATAATAATTGTTGCTGCAGAAGCAATCAATCCCGTTGCTCTTGCTATAATCTTGTGATTTGAATTTAAATTATAATTTCTTATAATGTCATACAATGCCAATGCAGCATAAACAGAACCTCCAGGAGATGTAATATCAAGAATCAATGGAGGAAATTTAACATGTTCTTTGTAAGCCTTTGATAGTTCAGGGTTTACATCAGCTAATGACCTAACGTTGTCGGTAAATATTTCATTATCAGCTTCAATTAAAAGATCCAAATCTTTTTTGAATTGCTGTAATGCATCTGCATTTATTTCTCCTGTAAGATATACAGTCCTAAGATTAGGAAAGTTTTTTATTTTTACTTCTTTCTCCATAAATTAATCTTTAAATGGATTTCCATTTCTGTCACCCAAGCCGTCATTGTAATATTCTTTTTCTGCTTGCTTTATATATTTTCTATCTACTGGCCATGAAATCCAAATGTAATATTTTCCGCATCCAGTACAATTATATCCTCTTCCTCCCTGTGAATCTGTATCAAAATGTTTGAGAGGAGCTCCACATCTTGGACATATCCCGTTATTGAAATCTTTCTTGTCATAATGAATTCCCAAAATTATTCCAACAGGAAGCAAAATTATCATTAAAATAGTATAAACAAGCGCAATATATTTTCCTATCATATCAATTTACCATTAAGAAATTTTTCCAACCTATTTGCAGCTTCTGCTGGACTATGACCATCCCAAACATTTGCTTTATCTTTCTCAGGAATATTGAACAAATCCCAGTATTTCATCTCATAATGATTTGAAATCTGACCAGTAGGAAGTTCTGCCATGACAATAAACCATCCACCTCCGAAGCAGTCTTCTCCATCAGAGTGTTTCTTTGATTTATGAACATCATACTGAGCTTCCCATGAACCGTTAGCCCGGTCATCATAATGTGCAAGACCATTGAAGAATGCTGCGTTATAAAGCATTCTATATCTATAAAGCTCATTGAATGAATGATAGCCATCATTCAAGTCACCAATATCATTTACAGATTTTGCTATAATGAACTTGCCGCTAGAAGGATCCTTATGAAGAAGATGATAATCATATTCATTTAGCGAGTTGTATATTCGTACGAATGCATCAAATATTTTACTTGCATGAACAAGATCTTGCTTTACTTCTTTGTGACATTCTTCACTTTTACTCTTTTTAAAGATATTCAATTTCATACTATGACATCAATTTATTTTTTACAAGTGTACTTGCGATCTTACCATCAATACTTCCAGTATATCTCTTGTTAAGTTCTGCCATAACTCTTCCCATATCTTTCATAGAAGTTGCATTCAATTCAACAACTAACTGCTCAACAATCTTTTTAACTTCTGATTCAGCTAGCATCTTAGGAACATAAATCTCCAGAACAAGACGTTCATTTTGCTCTTTATTTGCAAGCTCTTCACGTCCAGCTTCCCTGTAAATGTTCTCAGCTTCCTCACGTTGTTTGATTTGCTTCTGAACAATTTTAACAATGTCTGCTTCAGTCAGTTCATGGAACTTTCCATTTGTCTTTTCATTCTGTATAGCAGTTTTAACAGCACGAAGTGCAGATACTCTTGTTTCATCATGAGACTTCATAGCCTCAAACAAGTCTTCTTGAATTTTCTTTTCTAACATATCTTTTAATTTAAATGCAATATTATATACAATCCCACTCTCTAAGTGCATCACGTAATGCACTAGCAATATAAACAGTTTCATCATCATAGCAATTTTTCACATATCCATCTGAATTTATGGAATATATTTTCACTGCTATATAATCCTCTCCGTGTTCATCATCCCAAGCAAGATGTTTATAACGAACACCGTACGGCAATCTTGCACAATGGTCCTTAAGCAATAGCTGTTTATCTTCCTGTGTCATAATCAATTAAATGCTTCATCATGAACTTCTGCAAGGTGTGATTTCAAAATCTCATCAGATTCAAACCACTCAAGTGGAATATTCACATAGTCAAAATCATATTCATTGAAGCATTCAGCAACAAGTTCAATATGAACTTCATCTACCCATTCAATAAAGAAGTGGCAAAACTCATACTTATCTGGTACATCATATGCTCGACGGATTTCTTCCAAGTTTTCCTGAATTAGCCTTTTTACCTCGTTGTAGGCTTTCAAAAATTCTGATGTGTTCATACCTATTCTTTTTTAAGGTTCTTAATCAATCGTACTCTCACCTTTAATGCCTTTTGACTAATACCCACTGATCCAGGAGCAAAATAATCATATGCCGAATAATACTGTAATTCCTCGCAAGTCCAATAATGAGCATATTCTTCAAAGGCATCTCCTCCATTTTGGATAAGTATTTCATCTATTTCCTTATGGTAAGCAGCAAGTAGACATGCTTGTTTATGATTAAATGTCTCAAGTCTATTTTCTTCAAGAAGAAACATTGCATAATTCCAAGTCATATCTTTGCCGTCATCGTAGTCTTTCGGAGCAATCACGAAATCCTCGCCCCATAAGGCAACATGCACACCAGTAAATACTCCGTTTTCAAAACATGGAGATATCAGTTCATTCGTTATCATAATTATTCTTCAATATTTCTATATTACAATAATTCTTTACATTGCTCAATTAACTCTTTAAAATTATCATAGAAAACATCTCGCATTTCTTCAGTTGGGAAAACTAATATTTTATTAGTAACCTTTAGAATCCACTTTGTAAGTGTCGTTTCGGGTAAATTTATATCACCTCCAATATTTACAATACTATACCTTCTTTCTTCTGAATTCTCCCAATCAGGTTTCCAAGGTTTTCCCAACCCCATTTCCTCTCCTGCTATCTTCCAATAAACATCACGACAAAGAAGCAACACTT
>OBLI01001260.1_pt1 | contig 25131 bp, 23 predicted proteins | sample 1519701 | NCBI WGS metagenome assembly OBLI01 (sample SAMEA3663005, study PRJEB22513) | pig gut metagenome | biome: pig gut; feature: pig-associated habitat; material: faeces | place: France | collected 2012
GAAAAATTTTCTGCTTTGATGATTTTACAGGAAATCCGAAAGTACTAAGAAATCCTTCCATATGGCCAGGCAAATAAGAAATTCCGGGCGGGGGCGGGGGAGGATTTCGGGAACCGCCGGGCGGATTATAGCGCAGCTTTCGTCAAGAAAAAACTTGCACACGTTAGAGTGTCGGTGTATGATAAAAGGCGTACTACACTGAAAAACAGAGAGGACACAGAACATGTTAGATTTAGGAAAGATGCGCCTTGACATTGATGTGATCGACAGTGAGATCGTCCGTCTCTTTGAGGAACGTATGAAGATCTGTGAAAATGTGGCGCAGTTTAAAATTGAAACAGGAAAGCCTGTATTTGATAAAAGTCGTGAGCAGGAAAAGCTCAAAGCTCTTGGCAGCAAGACACACAGTGAATTTAATCGCTGCGGCGTGGAGGAGCTGTTCCAGCAGATTATGTCCATCAGCCGTAAGCGCCAGTACCAGCTTTTGCAGGAGAACGGGATTGAGGAGAAGAGTGAATTTCTCCGTGTTCCAAAGTTAAAGGACCAGGATGTGACCGTTGTCTATCAGGGTGTGGAGGGTGCTTACAGTTTTGCCGCTATGAAGACCTTCTTTGGTAATGCTGCTTCCAGTTTCCATGTAAACACCTGGAAAGACGCCATGGAAGAGATTCGCAAGGGACATGCAGATTATGCCGTTCTTCCCATTGAAAATTCCACAGCCGGTATTGTTCAGGATAACTACGATCTGCTTACCGAATATGACCATGTGATCGTCGGAGAACAGATCATTCGTTGCGAGCATGTACTCACCGGTCTGCCGGAAGCTTCCCTGGAAGATATCCGCACAGTCTACTCCCATCCGCAGGCACTGATGCAATGCCGTTCTTTTCTGGATTCTCACAGAGAATGGCATCAGATGGAATGGAATAATACAGCTGCTGCTGCGAAAAAAGTGGCCGATGAAAAAGACAAGACACAGGCTGCTATCTCCAGCCGCTATGCTTCCGAGCATTTTGGTCTGAAGATCTTAAGTGAGAACATTTATTCCAACGCAAACAATTCCACTCGTTTTATCATTGTTGCCAAGGATAAAATTTATGCAGAAAATGCAGGAAAAATCAGCGTCAGCTATGAGCTGCCTCATGAAAGCGGAAGTCTGTATAACAGCCTTTCTCATTTTATTTACAATGGTCTGAATATGACAAAGATTGAATCCCGCCCCATTCTGGAACGCAACTGGGAATACCGTTTCTTTGTGGATTTTGAAGGAAATCTCAGCGAAAGTGCAGTCAAGAATGCCCTTCGCGGTCTGAGGGCGGAAGTCCGCAACCTGCGCGTACACGGAAATTACTAAGGAAGAAGGAAGAAAAATGGTAAATATTAAGGACTGTATTTTATATCGTAACTTTGAACATGGAGAGATTCTGGATCAGATGGTTTCCATCCTCCAGGCTTTTCAGACACATGCTCTGGAGGATGCCGATTGTCTGGAAGAAAAACGGGATGCTTTTTACAACTGTATGAATGGTCTGGCAGAAATGGCCGGTTCTTATGGTTTCTCAGGAAATCTCTGGCATGATTATCTGACTTTTCTTCTGGTAAATCATGAAAATGCATTCAGTACTGCCTGTGAAATCACGGGTCCTGTAGAAGGAAGCATTAACGAACTGGCAAAAAATGATTTCCGTATTTTCAAATCGCTCTATGACTTTGACATCACACAGTTGGATTCTGTATTTTCCAGTACCTGTGCAGCATTGCTTTCTGATTACATCAATGTAAATGAAAACAGCAAGCTGTTCAACAAACGCATCCGTGACCGGATCTGCTCCCTCAGTGACCGCTTAAGCACTGCCGCTACAACCGAAGAATTCATGATGGATATGGTGGATTTCTATAAGGATTTCGGTGTAGGAAAGCTTGGTCTGCATAAAGCCTTCCGCCTGGAACATAAGACGACGGATGACCAGGTACAGATTGTGCCGATTACAAGAATCGCCCATGTACAGCTGGATGATCTGGTTGGCTATGAGATTCCGAAAAAGAAACTGATCGATAACACAGAAGCTTTTATCAAAGGAAAACGGGCAAACAACTGCCTTTTGTTCGGAGATGCCGGAACCGGAAAATCCTCCAGCATCAAAGCGATCCTGAATCAATACTACGATCAGGGTCTGCGTATCATTGAAGTTTACAAACATCAGTTTAAAGATCTCAATGATGTGATCGCACAGATCAAAAACCGAAATTATAAATTTATTATTTATATGGATGACCTGTCCTTTGAAGAATTCGAGATCGAATACAAATACCTGAAAGCAGTCATTGAAGGTGGTCTGGAAAAGAAACCGGATAATATCCTGATCTACGCTACCTCCAACCGCCGTCATCTGATCCGCGAAACCTTCCGGGATAAAGCAGACCGGGATGAAGAACTTCACACAAACGATACCGTACAGGAGAAACTGTCTCTGGTATCCCGCTTCGGTGTGACCATCTATTTCGGCTCTCCGGAGAAAAAAGAATTCCAGAATATTGTACTGGCCCTTGCCGAAAAGAACGGCATTACGATGGATCGGGATCAGCTGCTGCTCCAGGCCAATGCATGGGAACTGCAGCACGGAGGACTCTCCGGACGTACCGCACAACAATTTATCGATTATCTGCTTGGCCAGCAGTAATTAAGTGTTTATAATAGATTGCTGCATCGAAAAACCTGTCATGTATGCAAATCGATGCTTTGCACCCAATAAAAAAGTCCATCGCAAAGGCGATGGACTTTTTTACATTCTCTGTTTTTTGTGTCCAGCAAAACTGTAAGCCGGGTTATGTCGAGAATAATCATCTATCTAATTCTGCTGTTGCCAACAGACTTCAGCGACCCACCTAAAAGCGTGACGGGCAGCCACATTGCTTTTTATTCGGTCTTGCTTCGGATGGGGTTTACATATGCCCTTTCTGTTACCAGAAAGGCGGTAGTCTCTTACACTGCCCTTCCACCCTTACCGGCAAAAGCCGGCGGTATATTTCTGTTGCACTATCCTTGGAGTCGCCTCCACCGGACGTTATCCGGCATCCTGCCCTGCGAAGCCCGGACTTTCCTCACCTGGCCCCTTTCGGTCCTGCCAGCCGCGATTATTCATCTTACTGAACACAAACGTCATTTTAACACAGGATTTCCTGTTTGTAAATATTTTTTACACGTCAAAGCATCCGCCTCCGATAAATTCCCGAAGAAGTGAGGTGCCCGGCACGGCTTCGCCCGGCATTCCCACAAAATAATCCAGGAATTTTAACAATCGTTTGGCTTCGTTGTATTCCGGTTCCTCCGGCGTAATCCCGAACAGCAAAGGCTCTGCATAGATTTTCAGAACTGCCAGTTCATAGATCAAGGCGGAATTGAACATAACGTCTGCGGATTCCTGATAAGGAAAGATATTGGCTTCTTCTCCTCTTCGCACAGAGTTCCACATAGCAATGGTATGTTTTGCAGAGGTTCCTCTGGTCCGTGCATCCCGCACGATCCGGCGGATCAGTCTTCCGTCTGTAGTCGGAATCCGGTTATGCTCATCAATATTCAGCTGGGTCAGCGCACTGACATAGATTTTAAATTTATTTTCTCTTGGCATATTTTCGCTGAGTTTGTCATTGAGGCAATGAATGCCTTCAATAACCAGAATATCTTCCGGTCCCAGCTGAAGGGTGTTTCCTTTGTATTCCCGGACACCGGTTTTAAAATTATAGGAGGGAAGTTCCACCGTCTTCCCGTTTAACAATGCCATCATATCTTTGTTAAACTGTTTTGTATCAATGGCTTCCAGACATTCAAAGTTATAGTTTCCTTCCTCATCCAGCGGTGTCTGATCCCGATTGACAAAGTAATTGTCCACAGCAATAGGATGCGGCCGCAGGCCATGAGCAGCCAGCTGGATGGAAAGCCGGTGTGAAAATGTGGTTTTTCCGGAAGAAGAAGGACCGGCAATCATAATAAATTTTTTATTCCCTGCTTGTGCAATCTGTTCTGCAATCTTTGCGATTTTACTTTCCTGCAGGGCTTCTGCAATCAGAATCAGCTGGTTGCTGCCCTGATGCGTAATCTGGCTGTTCAAATCTCCGACTGTCTCGGTATGCATCATAGCTGCCCACTGATTTGCTTCTTTCTGTACCTGAAAGATCTTCGGTTCCGGCTGAAACGGCGGAACTGTTTCCGGATTACTCTGTTCCGGAAGCTGAAGTACAAATCCCTCATCATAAGGATACAGTTCAAAGTATTTCAGATATCCTGTATGATTGACCATGAACCCATAGAAATAATCTTCAAATTCTTCCAGACTGTACAGATTTACTTTGGAAACAATCCGATAATGGAACAGTTTTTCTTTGTCATACATACCGTATTTGTGAAACAGTTCAATCGCATCGGATGTGCTGAGCGTTCTTTTCTTGATTGGAATCTTGCGTTCTACCATTTCCTGCATATATTTTTTTACCTGATCAAGAAATTCCTGATCTACCGTCACATCTCCGTCAACGGTAAAATAATATCCCGAACTGACGGAAAAATGAATCACGACTTTTCGGATTCGTTCCGGTCCTGCCACATGATACACAGCTTTCAGCAGAAGCAGACACACACTTCTTTTATAGCTTTTGTGTCCGATTCCGTCAGCAGTTGTAATAAATTCAATGGTGCTGTTTTCTTTTGGTTTTTTATGCAATTCCCGCAGTTTTCCTTTTTCCAGAACCAGGACAATGGGATAGCGGGTGGCTCCTTCGTATTCTTTTGCAATCTCTGCAAACGTGGTTCCTTTTGGATATTGTTTCACTTTTCCCAGAATTTTCACGGATACCATTTTTTCTTCCATAATCTGCCTCCTGTGGCGCCTTACTTCTTTACAGTACGGTGCAGGGATGGAGTATTTCCATCTTCTTTACGGTAAGCTCAGGCAGGATCTGTGCCAGTTCTTTCTCCATGTATTCCATGAAGATATACTCTGTTCCATAATGTCCGGCATCAATGACGCAGACCCCCTGTGCCACAGCATCCATGGCTGTGTGATAATCCACATCGCCTGTGATATAGACCTGTGCCTCTTTTTTGAGCACTTCTTTCATCAGACTCTTTCCGGAGCCGGTACATACAGCGGCTCTTCGGATTTCCCGATCCGGATCTCCATAGATTGTCACATGGGGAAGGACAAATTGCTGTTTTACAAAACGGGCACAGTCTTCCAGAGTCATGGTCTTCGGAAGGTTTCCTACTCTTCCGATGCCTTCTTTTCTTTCCTTTTCTTCATAAGTCACTTCCAGAACTTCTCTGTCTGCAAGCTGCAGCAGATCTGCAGAAAGCTCTGCCATTCCCAGAATGTCAAAATTCGTATGCATGGCATAATAACTTATGTCACCGACAAGGAGTTTTATGATTCTTCTGCCGATAAAATCCTCTTCTACCACCCGTTTCATACCGGAAAAGATCAGCGGATGATGCGTGATCATCAGATCTGCTCCCCAGGACAGGGCAGCCTCCAGCGTCTCATCGGTCACATCAAGGGCAAGAAACACCTTCTTTACCTCTTTTTCTTTGCTTCCTGCCAGAAGTCCTACATTATCCCATCCCTCTGCAAAAGCGGGACTGTATTTTCTTTCCAGTTTTTCTATAATTTCTTTACATTTCATATGCTTTCAAGGCCTCTTCGATCCAGCTGTATTCCTGCTCCAGTTCCTGCAGACGACTGGCAGCCCCCGGGGTTCCTGCCTCTTTGAGGTGACTGCGAACGCGTCCCTTTGCCTCCTTTTCTTTCAGCAGAAACTGAAGAAGAACCGGATGTTTTGTTTTGAGCAGTTCGGCTCCATAGAGATACTCGATTTCCCGCTCATAGTGTTGTTCTTTCTGCATGACTTTCATCATTGGATAGTATTTTCCGTCTTCCAGTACCATCTCTTCCTGGACGATTCCATATCCGGCACTGTGAAGGAATCTGCGAAAATGGGCAATTTCTGATTGTGGCTGAAGAATCAGGTAGGATACCGTCTCCAGAACCACCTTTCCTTCTGTGATGATTTTTTCCATAAGGGGACCGCCCATTCCCGCAATGACCACACCGTCTGCTTCACCGGGATTTAATGCTTTTACGCCATCCGACAGACGGGTGGTTATGTAGTCTCCCAGTCCATATTCCTGAATGTGTGCACGGGCTCTCATAAGGGGACCCTGATTCACATCCATGGCAATGGCTCCGGGTATGATTCCTTTTCCCATCAGATAGATGGGGATATATCCATGATCACAACCGACATCTGCGATCCTGCTTCCTTTTTCTACAAAAGAAGCTACGGTTTCCAGTCGTTTTGACAGTTGTATTTTTTTCTTATCTTTCATTTTGACCCATCCTAGTCAAGATAATCTTTCAATTTGCGGCTGCGGCTTGGATGACGCAGTTTTCTCAGGGCCTTTGCCTCGATCTGACGGATACGTTCTCTTGTTACATTGAATTCTTTTCCTACTTCTTCCAGTGTTCTTGCTCTTCCGTCGTCCAGACCGAAACGCAGGCGAAGTACTTTCTGTTCTCTGTCTGTAAGGGTGCTGAGTACTTCTACCAGCTGTTCTTTCAGAAGCGTAAATGCGGCTGCATCTGCCGGTACCGGTACATTGTCATCCTGAATGAAGTCTCCCAGATGGCTGTCTTCTTCTTCACCGATCGGGGTTTCAAGAGAAACGGGTTCCTGTGAGATTTTCAGGATTTCACGTACACGGTCTACGGACATATCCATTTTCTCTGCGATTTCTTCCGGCTGCGGTTCTCTTCCCAGTTCCTGAAGAAGCTGACGGGAAACACGGATCAGTTTGTTAATGGTTTCTACCATATGCACCGGAATTCGAATGGTACGTGCCTGGTCTGCAATGGCTCTGGTGATTGCCTGACGGATCCACCAGGTTGCATAAGTGGAGAATTTATATCCTTTTCTGTAATCGAATTTTTCCACTGCTTTAATCAGGCCCAGGTTTCCTTCCTGAATCAGATCCAGAAAGAGCATTCCTCTTCCTACATAGCGTTTCGCAATGCTGACTACCAGACGGAGGTTTGCTTCTGCCAGACGTTTTTTGGCAGCTTCGTCTCCTTCTTCCATACGTTTTGCCAGATTGATTTCCTCTTCTGCTGAGAGGAGCGGAACTTTTCCGATCTCTTTCAGATACATACGGACCGGATCTTCGATGCTGACGCCTTCCGGAACGGAAAGGTCAATATTTTCCATATCCACTTCATCCTCTTCCGAAAGACGCATATCATCGTCATCATTGAGGAGGAATTCATCGGCATCTCCTTCTGTGATTCGAAGCACATCAATTCCGCAGGATTCCAGATAATCAAAGACCTTATCCATTGCATCCGGATCCAGGGGAATCTCTTTAAATGCATCATTTACCTCTTTGTATTCCAGGACATTCTTTTTCTTTTTGCCCATTTCCACCAGCTCCTGCAGTTTTTCACTGAACTTTGCCATATTCATATTGGTTTCCATCTTTGTTCCATCCTCTCATAACTTATTTATATCTTTACCTCAATCGAAAGAAATATGCAGCGTAACTCTTCCGCTTTCTATTTCTTCCAAATGTTTTTTGGTTTCCACAAGTTTCTGCAATCCTGCCAGATCGGTAGGTGCAAGATTTGACTTCTGATTTGCTATGCTGTCCCGTTTCAGTCTGCATACCGTTTCACGAATGGCTTTTTTTCGGTCTTCATCGCTTTCCAGATGCAGGGTGGCGTGAAATAAGGATGTCACTTCCTTTTGTTCTTCACTGTCCGTAAACCGGTTCAGAAGTTTTGCCGGATTTACTTCTCCCTTTTCCTGTTGTTCAAACAGCATGGACGCCACCTGATGATACAGAGGCGTTGTAAAATCTTCCGGTCCGATATATCCTTTTATGGTATCAAACATGTTCGGATAGGAAGTCAGCCAGGTAAGCATAAGCTTTTGTGCCGCTTCTTTTCCTTCTGTTTTTTTCTGCTGTTTCTTTTTTTCTCCGGATCCGTTTCTTGTCTGTATGGCAGGGCGGCTGCCGGAAAGAGCCATATGATTCACCATACGCCGCAGATCTTCCTGTCGGATCCGATATTTTTCGGATATACTCTCTATATAATTATTCCGTTCCAGTTCTTCCGGGAATTCCAGAAGTTTGGCGGCAATTGCCCGGTAAAACCGGGTTTTTCCTTCCGGATCGGATAAGTCGTATTCCTTTTCCATCACCTGAACTTCAAAAAGAAAATAGTTCATGGCATTTTCCAGTCTTTCTTCAAATGCCTCTTTTCCTTCTGCCTTGATAAATTCATCCGGATCCTTATAAGGAGAAAGGTTCACGATCCGTGGACGGATGCCTGCCTCCCGCAGAATAGGAATGCCCCGCAGTGCCGCTTTTTGCCCTGCTTCATCACTGTCATAGGTCAGAAGGACTTCTTTTGTATATCGGCGCATAAGGCTTGCATGTCCGGATGTAAGGGCAGTTCCAAGAGACGCAACCGCATTGGTGAAGCCGGCCTGGTGCATGGATATGACATCCATATAGCCCTCGCAGATAATCAGATAATTTTTTCTTGTTTTTCTTGCAATATTCAAACCATACAGATTCCGGCTTTTATCAAAAATCTTTGTCTCCGGTGAATTCAGATATTTGGGTTTCGCATCCCCCATCACACGACCGCCGAACCCGATCACCCGGTTATTCACATCCATGATCGGAAACATGACACGATTCCAGAATTTGTCCCGCATACCCTGTCGCTCGTCAAACGTGAACAGGCCTGCTTCTTTTAAAATCTGATCCGAGTATCCTTTTTCTTTCAGATACCGATACAGACTGTCCGAATATTTGCTGGAATATCCAAGGCCAAAGGCCTTCATGGTCTCATCGGAAAGGGCGCGATTCTTCAGATAATCATACGCCTGTTTTCCGGATTCCTGCCGAAGCTGATAGTAATAAAAAGAGGCTGCTTTTTTATTGACCTCAAGCAGCACCGTCTTTAAGTCTGCTGCTGCTCTGGCTTCCCTGGAATATTCCTGTTCCGGCAGCTTGATTCCGGCTCTGTCTGCCAGATATTTCACTGCCTCCATAAAAGTGAAATTCTCATATTCCATGATAAATGTAAACACATTCCCCCCTGCTCCGCACCCGAAACAGTAATACATCTGTTTTCCGGGGCTTACGGAAAAGGAAGGGGATTTTTCGTTATGAAAAGGGCAGAGTCCGAAATAGGAGCTTCCTTTTTTCTGCAGCCTTACATAACCGGATATAACATCTACAATATCATTTTTCATACGGATTTCTTCAATCAAGTCATCCGAGTAATACATTAATAAACGCTCCATCCTTTCGGGATAAATATCTCCCTGAATTTTTCCATTGCATATTGATCTGTCATTCCTGAAATATAGTCACAGACAACCCGTTTTTTTTCTTCTCCGCTTTTCAGGAGTCTTTTGTATTCTTCCGACATCTTTTCCGGATGCTGAATATAATATCCGTAAAGTGATTCCACCAGTTGTTCTGCTTTTTCTTCCTCTTCTTTTGCAGCCGGATACAAATACACATCCTGAAACATAATACTGCGCAGATCCATCAGACCTTCCTGGATTGCAGGAGACATACGGATCTCTGACTGTCCTCTGCTGTTTTCCACAATATCATGGACAAAGGTATTCAGACGTTCTCTTGTCGTGTATCCAAGCAGCATACGCAATGTAATGGGAATGTTGTCTTCCGTAATGATACCGGCCCGCTGTGCATCATCCATATCATGGTGAATATAGGATATTTTGTCGCAGAGCCTTACGATCTGCCCCTCCAGTGTGTGCGGAGTGCCGCTTGTTCGGTGGTTGCGGATGCCGTCCCGGACTTCCAAGGTCAGATTCAGACCTGCCCCATTCTTTTCCAGTCGTTCCACCACCCGTAAACTCTGTTTGTAATGAGCAAACCCCAGGGGGCACACCCGGTCCAGTGCCCGTTCTCCTGCATGACCAAACGGTGTATGCCCCAGATCATGTCCAAGCGCAATGGCTTCCACCAGATCTTCATTCAGCCGCAATGCCTTCGTAATGGTTCTGGCAGTCTGTGATACTTCCAGTGTGTGCGTCAGACGATTTCGATAATGATCTCCCTGCGGTGACAGAAAGACTTGTGTTTTGTCTTTCATCCGTCGAAAAGACTTACTGTGAAGAATTCTGTCCCGATCCCTCTGATAAACCGTCCGGATGTCACACTCTTCTTCATACCGGTCTCTCCCTTTGCTCTGTGCACTGTGAGAAGCATAAGGACTTAAAATAGCCAATTCACGATTTTCCATTTCTTCCCGAATATTCATGATGCACGCCCCCTTTCTGTTCCCTTTCGGCATTTTTTCGTCGAAAGCAGGGAACATCCTTCTGAACTATTATTACGGACACAGCACCAATTTCCTTTTCATTCCACAAAAAATTTCTGTAAAAGTGAAATTTCTTCCCCATATCCCTTCAGATCATTGGGCGTTTCCAGATAAAAAGGAAGATTTTTCAAAGCAGGATGGTTGATGATACGAATCATGGCCTCCAAGCCTATCGTTCCTTCTCCGATTCGGGCATGCCGGTCCTTATGACTGTTCCACCCATACAGACTGTCATTCAGATGAATGGCCTTTAATCTGGAAAGTCCGATGATCCGGTCAAATTCTTCAAGAACCGGATCCAGATGGTTCACAAGATCGTACCCTGCATCATACACATGACAAGTATCCAGACAGACGCCCATCTTTTCCTTTTTCTCCACTCGATCCAGAATCTCCCGCAATTCTTCAAAAGAACGGCCCACTTCACTGCCCTTGCCTGCCATTGTCTCCAAAAGCACCGTAGTACTCTGCTCTTCGGTCAGAATTCCGTTCAACATTTCAGCAATCAAAGCGATCCCCTTTTGGGCACCTTGTCCCACATGACTTCCCGGATGAAAATTATAATAATTTCCCGGTGTATATTCCATACGCGCAAGATCATCTTTCATGACCATCCAGGCAAATTCCCGTACCTTCTCATCTGCTGAACAGGCATTGAGCGTATAAGGTGCATGTGCAAGAATACAGGGAAATTTCTGTTCCCCGGCAAAAGCAAGAAAACGGGATACATCCTCCGGATCGATCTCCTTGGCTTTTCCACCCCGTGGGTTCCTTGTAAAAAACTGAAACGTATTTGCATTGATTTTCACTGCTTCTTTGCCCATGGCTGCATAGCCCTTTGAAGAAGACAGGTGACATCCGATTGTAATCATATTTTCTCCTTTATCCATCCCTGTCATAGAAAACGATTGTCTGGAAACGAAAAAACGGAAAAGCTTTTATCTCTAACAGCTTTTCCGTTTCCTTTATGCGGAAGATGGGACTTGAACCCACACGACCTTTCGACCACTAGATCCTTAGTCTAGCCTGTCTGCCAATTCCAGCACTTCCGCTTTTTTCTTTGTCGTTTTTTCTCTTGCTCAACGACAAGACAAAGTATATCATCCCTTTTCGGTTTCGTCAATACCTTTTTTTAAATTTTTTTAAAATTTTTTTTAATTCTGTCTTCACCATACAATACACGTTTTTTCAGTTCTTCTGTCAGACTTCTTTTCGCTTCGATGCTGGAGGTTTTTTCGGTGACGCTTTCCTGGAATCTGTCCCATTCGTCCAGCAGTCCCTGGCCATGGGGAACAAGATAGGCACCTGCATCGCTTCCAAGGGCCATGGTTACTCCGAGTTCAAATCCACGCCGGATATTTCGTTTTCCTGTTTCATAGATGCTATGAAGCAACTCTTCCGAGAATCGTCCGCTTCCGAACATATTTGGTACAACCGTAACCGTAGGTACCCATACAATAGAAGCATCGGCCATCATTTTCAGGGTTTCTTCCCGGATATAGTTTCCGTGTTCCACGCTGTCTGCCCCGGCTTCGATCAGTTCTTCCACTGCCTGTGCTCCATTTGTATGGCTCATAACCGCAAAACCTTCTTCGTGGGCAATGTGCACCATTTCTTTTACTTCCTGAAATTTCAGTGCTTCTCCTGTAATGCTTCCATCTGTGTCAAAGTTCATAATGCCGGTCGTCATGATCTTGATAAAATCTGCCTTTCTTCTGCCTGCTTCTTTTACCAGATCCGCATATTCTTTCATGGTAGCAAAGCCTTTTCCTACAATGCCTCCATAATGTCCGTTTTTATGAATGGCAAATACAGGCGTACGGTAATCAATCCCGTATTCCGGGGCCAGCTGCCTGGCCCGTTCGGATACGCCCAGGGCATCTCCTCCATCCCGGATGAAGGAAATGCCTTTTTCCTGATATTGTTTGAAATGGCTGTGGATTACACGTTCATCCACACCGTTTCTATGTTTTTGCACTGCTTCTTTATAGTTGACTGCGTTCATAAAAATGTGCGCATGGTTTTCACCAAATTCTACTGTCTGTGTGTCCATCTCTATTCGTCCTCTTTTGCCCATCCGTAAGAACAGCGAACTGCTTTTTTCCAGCCTTTCATCTTCTCATCTCTCTCTTCTGGTGTGATGGCAGGTGCAAAGGTTCTGTTAATTTCCCAGTTCTTCACAATTTCTTCTTTATCTTTCCAGTATCCGACTGCAAGTCCTGCCAGATAAGCAGCTCCCATGGCTGTTGTCTCTACGCATTTTGGACGTTTTACCGGGACCTGAACCATATCTGACTGGGTCTGCATCAGGAAATCATTTGCACTGGCACCGCCATCTACTTTCAGAGAAGAAAGCCGGATGCCGGAATCTGCTTCCATAGCTTCTACCACATCATGTACCTGATAAGCCAGAGATTCCAGCGTTGCCCGGATAATATGATATTTGTTTACGCCTCTGGTCAGTCCCACAATGGTTCCTCTGGCATACTGATCCCAGTAAGGAGCTCCAAGCCCGGTAAACGCCGGTACGACATAACATCCATGCGTATCTTTTACTTTCTTTGCCATGTATTCCGAATCTTCTGCGCTGTCAATGATACGCAGTTCATCACGAAGCCACTGAATCGCTGCTCCTGCTACAAACACCGAACCCTCCAGCGCATAATGCACTTTGCCGTCCAGTCCCCATGCAATGGTCGTAACAAGGCCATGATTGGAAAATACGGGGGTTTCTCCTGTATTCATAAGAAGGAAACAACCGGTACCGTATGTATTTTTTGCATCCCCTTCTTTAAAACAGGTCTGTCCAAACAGCGCAGACTGCTGATCTCCGGCTGCTCCTGCAATCGGAATTTCCCCGCCCAGAAGGCTTGGATCTGTCATTCCATAGATACAGCTTGACGGTTTCACTTCCGGAAGCATGCAAATTGGAATGTCCAGTTCCTCCAGGATATCTTCGTCCCATTTCAGTTCATTAATATTATACAGAAGTGTTCTGGATGCATTGGAATAATCTGTCACATGCACTGCACCCTTTGTCATTTTCCAGATCAGCCATGTTTCCACTGTCCCGAACAAAAGCTCTCCTCTTTTTGCTCTTTCTCTGGCCCCTTCCACATGGTCCAGAATCCATTTTACTTTTGTTCCTGAGAAATATGCATCAATGATCAGACCTGTTTTCTTACGAAAACTCTCGGTCAGACCTTTCTCTTTCAAAGAATCACAATATTCTGAGGTACGTCTGCATTGCCACACAATCGCATGGTAAATGGGTTCTCCTGTTTTTTTATCCCATACAATGGCAGTTTCTCTTTGATTGGTGATTCCGATTCCTGCAATATCCGAAGCCTCCGCTCCAATCTTCTGCATTGCTTCCACAGCCACCCCAAGCTGCGAAGACCAGATTTCGTTTGCATCATGCTCTACCCAGCCTGGTTTCGGAAAATACTGGGTAAACTCTTTCTGTGCGACACTTACCATCTCACCTTTTTCATTAAAAAGGATACAACGGTTACTGGTAGTCCCCGCGTCAAGGGCCATCATATACTTCGCCATAAAAACCTCCCTGTTTCAATACAATAAAGCTGCCCTGTCAAAAGATACTTTCTTTCAACCTGACAGCTCTTTTCTCTGTTCTCAGAGCACGTTTCTGTTTTCTTTTATTGTATCTCGTTTTGTCTCTTTTTTCAACACAAATCTAACGAAACAATTCATCAATACTGGTTTCCAATTCATCTGCAATGGTCAGAAGTGTTTCTACAGAAACCTGTGTTGGCATCTGAGGTGCCTCAATATTACTCATATGCGTGCGGCTGATTCCTACTGCCTCTGCCAGTTGTGCCTGTGTCATGCCTTTTGATTTTCGGCAATCCGAAATTTTAATCCCTAAACGCTGCAGTCGTGCATCATATCCTTTACTCATGACGGTAATCCCCTTTCTTTTTCGGTATCCGATTCCAGAACGGATTCTTTCTATTTTAATTATGCAATAAATCCAGAGGCTTATCTATACTATATTTGTGAATAATGAGATGAGCAATCCTTTATACCAGTTCCGCAATTCTGGTTACTCCAACATAAATATCCTGAATTTTATACCAGGTGGGATAATCAATGATTCCTGTTACCGGAAGCCCGAAGACGCGCTGAAATGCCCGGACTGCCTGCTGTGTATTTTCTCCATAGATACCGTCCACACGTACAGAAGGAAGTGCCGGATAGCCCTCCCGGATGGCATTGAGCTGTTCCTGTATCTGGGAAACTTTATTTCCTGATGCGCCGATATCCAGATCATATCCCGGCCAGGACAATGGAATTCCTGCGATTTCTTCTGCTGTATTGATATACATATTGCTTCCATAGAAACTCCGGATAATCTCAATTGCCGAATATCCCTGATCTCCCAGATACTTACTCCCCCACTGTGTCATCCAATCCGGACATTGTACCCGTTCGCCGTCACAATACTGGGTAAGTATCGGCTGGCGCACACCAGGTCTTGACAGATAACTGGAGAAAATCTCATCCACAACTTCGGAAATGGTATCAAAGATATTTCTTCCCGGCATCCATTTATGGTCAAAGGCGGTAGAAGAAGTAATCGTAAAATCAAATCCTTTGTTTCGGTACCATTCCGTATAAACACGGTTCAAAGTAAAGGACATGATCGCCAGCACATTGGCTTTGATCGTTTCCCTTGGCCATGTGGCATAGATTTCGCTGGATGCCACGTTCTTGATATACTCTCTGTAACGCACATAATAATCCGATGCTGTAGGATCGGAAGGCACTCCATCATGAACTACAATAAATTCCGGAATCACAACACGGCTCAATACGATTTCACCGGTTTCGTTTACCGGTTTGATTTCATCTTCCGGTATTTTTGGAGGGTAATTTCCATACAGGGTATGATCCGGAATGGTAATTACTTCAAATGGTCCTGTTTCTCTTTCCTTTAAATATGCTGTCTGTAAAGCGGTAATACCGGATAAGATCTCTGCTCCGGAAATATCAAGCGGTTCAAATCCTTCTGCCTGTATATGAAAATTATATTCCGAATAAGGCTGATACTCAGAAGGATCCAGGCTGTATGCAAGGGGCGGTGCCGGAAGCTCGATTTCCGGTGTCCGTCCGTTTGCATCTGTCTGAAGCCGCTCGATCACAGCATCCGGATCTCCTTTATAAGAAATATCGATCTGAGCATTCTCCACCGGAATATTCCTGGAAGAGGAAAGGACAAAAACCCGCAGTTGTCCCTGCTCCGGTCTGTCATTCTGCATGGCCCGCAAAGAAGAATAGCGCATAAAAAGACCTCAAAAAACTCGTTGGTCTATTTTATGCGCTATCCTTTTAATTGTGTCATTTAAAGACGTTTGATATCATTAAATAATACAAATACCATGAGTATCATCAGGAGTACAAAACCTGCAAAGTGTATCATTCCTTCCACATTCGGATTGACTTTTTTTCTTGTCAGAGCTTCTGCAAAGAGAAATACCAGCCGGCCTCCATCCAGTGCAGGCAGCGGAAGCAGATTCATCACTCCCAGGTTTGCAGAGAGCAGGATTGCCCAGTAGAGCATCTGCATCCACATAATGACCGTCCCCTCCGATTTTGCCTCTTCCACAGAACTTCCGATCGCATCTACGATTCCCACAGGACCGGACAGATCATTCACTGTAAAAGTGCCTTTGATGAGTAAAGCGAGGCTTTCAATGGTACTGGAAATCCAATAGCGTACTTCCACGGCACTGTACTGAATCACACCGGCAAAATTTGTTTTTTCTCTGTAGAGATTATAGACGAAGCCTCTGCTTACCAGTCTGCGCACCGTCGGTGTCGCTGTAAATTCCTTCACTCTTCCATCTCTGTCTACGGTCAAGGTAACTGCTTCACTTGTCAGCGGATTCTGATCAAAATATTCCTGAAGTTCTTTTGCATTCTCCACAGCCGTTCCATTGACCGCTGTAATCACATCGCCTGCCTGAACGCCTGCTTTCATCAAGGCTCCATCCACATAAATCTCTGTGATTTCCGCTTCTCCTTCCGGAAGATAACTGAAACCAAGCATATATTGTTCTTCGCTTGCTGCTGTAAAATTCAGATCCAGAATTTCTCCGTTCCGGTTGACTTTCATATGGATTTCGTTATCCTGCATACCATGAAGAGATTCATAGAGACTGATATCTCTTCCGATCGAAATATGTTTTCCCTGATATTGTATGATCCGGTCACCTTCCTGCAGCCCTGCTTCTGCTGCAGGGGATCCTTCTTCCACCTGAAGAACCGTAGCCGGGTCATAACCGATTACACTGGTAATAATCAGTGCAAGTAAAAATGCAAGAATAAAATTAAATACCGGTCCTGCAGCGACCACGGTGATTCTTCCCCAAACAGAAGCATTGTTAAAGGAACCTGGTCCCGTCTCTTCTCCGTCTTCACCGGCCATCATACAGGAACCTCCGATTGGAAACAGCTTCAGGGAATAACGCGTTTCCCCTTTCACTGCGGACAGGATTCTTGGTCCCATTCCAAGAGAAAATTCCGTTACTTCGATTCCATTCTTTTTTGCAAGAAGAAAATGACCAAGCTCATGGAAAATTACAATCACAGAAAAAATGATCACCGCGATCAGGAGATTCAGAATCTTACTCAAACCTGTCAATTTACCACCTGCTTTCAATCTTTCTGTAAGTTTCCTGTTCCAGAGTAATGATTTCTTCTACTCCGGGGTTTTTTATAACCGAATGTGCATTCATAGTTTCTTCAATGATCGTATAAATATCCAGAAAACGGATTTTTCTCTTCAGGAACAATTCTACCGCTTTTTCATTGGCAGCATTAAATACCGTAGGCATAGAACCGCCGATTCTGGATGCCTGCATGGCAAGCGGAAGTCCCCGGAAAGTTTCCATATCCGGATTCTCAAATGTAATCGAACCAAGGGCAGCAAAATCCAGACGCTCACCATCCAGGAAGCGCCGTTCTCCGCCATACAAAGCATACTGGATCGGAAGACGCATATCCGGTGTTCCCAACTGCGCTATGATTCCTCCATCCACAAATTCGATCATAGAATGAATCACACTCTGCGGCTGTACTATCACCTGGATATGATCCAGATCCATGTCAAAGAGCCATTTTGCTTCCATCACTTCCAGCCCTTTATTCACAAGAGTTGCAGAATCAATCGTAATTTTCTGCCCCATAGACCAGTTTGGATGTTTCAGCGCATCTTCTACCTGAATATTCTCCAGTTCTTCCCGTTTTCTGCCCCGGAAAGGTCCGCCGGATGCAGTAATCAGCAATTTGTGCACTGCCCGGGAAGATTCTCCGTTCAATGCCTGAAAGATGGCACTGTGTTCACTGTCTACCGGAAGGATCCGAACTCCGTATTTCTTTGCCATAGGCATGATGATATGCCCCGCAGTCACCAGCGTTTCCTTATTTGCAAGGGCAATGTCTTTTCCTGCCTGAATACCTGCTATGGTAGGACGGATACCGATCATTCCCACAATGGCAGTTACCAGAATATCAGACGCTTCCATGGCTGCCATTTCCATGAGTCCTTCCATTCCTCCCAGTATCTTACAGTCAGTATCTGCAACCCTTTCCCTTAACTCCTGTGCTTTTTTTTCATCTCCTACTGCTGCCAGTTTCGGATGAAACTGACGGATCTGCTGCTCCAGCATGGTAATATTGCTGCCTGCTGCCAGCCCTGTCACCTCCAGATCCTCTTTCTTACTGATCACATCCAGCGTCTGGGTTCCAATCGAACCGGTCGACCCTAATATCGCAATTCTCTTCATGTCTTACTCCTCTCACAAAAGTACTGTAGACAGAAAATAAATAAATGGTGCTGTAAAAATCACACTGTCAAAACGGTCAAGGATTCCTCCATGTCCCGGAATCAATGTGCCATAATCTTTGATTTCTTTATTTCGCTTAATTGCAGAAGCCGCCAGATCTCCGACCATGGAAATCAAAGCACCCACTGCACAAATGACTGCATACATCAGTGGTGTATGGGTATCGGATCCATTCCAGCCTGCGATCACAACTGCATACAAAGCCCCCAGAAGTGCTGCACCTACAACGCCTCCCACACCGCCTTCCACGGATTTTTTCGGGCTCAATACCGGTGCCATTTTATGCTTGCCGATCAGCATGCCGACACAGTAGGCACAGGTATCGCTCCCCCAGGAACTGAGAAAAATCAAGCCTACCAGCCATCCGCCGTCTGGCAGACATCTCGTTTTGTAAATATAGGATAACATCACTGCTACATACACGATACCAAACATGGCAGCCATGATCTGGTCTGCATGAAATTTCGGATACGTAAATACATACACACCCATGATCAGCACCAATGCCAGCATCAGTGCCATCTGTGGAAGCTCGCCTCCCACGAGTAGTGACAAATAATAGCAGATCGCTCCCGCATATCCTGCCAGCTCCAGTGTACAGAAGCCTTTTTCTCTGACTTTCATCGCCTTATACAGTTCCTGCATACCGATCAGCGAAATTGCCAGAAGTGTCGCATAAAGAACGATTCCTCCCGGTATGATCGTAGCCAGTGCGATAATCACCAGAATAATCCCGCTTAACAATCGGGTCTTAAACATAAACTATTCCTCCTTAACGCCGCCATACCGACGGTCCCTCTGATTGTATTTTGCAATTGCCTTTTCAAACTCTGCCTTATCAAACTCCGGCCATGGCACATCCGTAAAGTAAAATTCTGTGTAAGCCAGCTGCCACATAAGGAAATTCGAAAGCCGTTCCTCTCCGCTGGTACGGATCAAAAGATCCGGATCCGGAAGTTCTCTGGTATCCAGATAAGAAGAAATGGTGTCTTCCTGAATCTGTTTCGGATCCAGAACTCCTTTCTGTATATCTTCTCCCATCTGTCTGACTGCTCTTGTGATCTCATCTCTGCTTCCATAATTCAATGCGATCTGAAAATGCAGCTCATCAAACTGTGCGGAATAGGCTTCCAGCTCTTTGATCTTTTCCTGCAGATCCAAATCAAAAGCACTGGGGTCTCCAATGATCTTCACACGCATCCGATTCTCTTTTGCAATTTTCAGGCATTTTTTCATATAATTTCGGAACAGTTTCATCAGACTGTCCACTTCTTCTTTGGACCGTTTCCAGTTCTCTGTAGAAAAGGCATAGACTGTGAGATATTTCACGCCCAGCTCTTTTGCCACAGAGCAGACCTTTTCCAGATTTTCACAGCCTTTCACATGTCCGTAAGATCTTGGCATTCCTTTCCTTTTTGCCCATCTGCCATTTCCGTCAAGAATAATGGCCACATGATTTGGTACTGTCATGTTCTTCCTCCTGCGCATAAAAGAGGCACAATACCCTTGCTGTATCTGTGCCCCTCCGTAATTATACGATATTGTTATACTGTTAAAATCTCTTTTGATTTTTCTTCCACTGCTTTGTCAATCTTCTTACCGAATTTGTCTGTCAGTTTCTGAACGGTATCTTCCAGTTCTTTGATCTCATCCTCAGACACATCCTGTTTTGCCAGCTTCTTGAACGCATCGTTCGCATCACGACGGATATTGCGGACAGCAACTTTTGCTGCTTCCCCTTTCTTTTTCACGTCTTTTACCAGTTCTTTTCTTCGCTCTTCTGTCAGTTCCGGCAGAATCAGACGGATCAGTTTTCCATCGGTATTTGGATTCAGTCCCAGATCAGAAGCAAGAATCGCTTTTGAAATTGCTTTGATCAGAGAAGATTCCCATGGCTGGATCTGAATCATTCTTGCTTCCGGAACGGTGATATTTGCCACCTGCTGAAGAGGTGTTGGTGTTCCGTAATAGTCTACTGTGAGTTTGTCAAGAATATGCGGATTTGCACGTCCTGCACGAATGGTAACGAATTCTTTTTCCAGACTCTCTAAAGTCTTATTCATTTTACTTTCATATTTCTCAATTCTTTCATCTGTTGCCATTTCAAATTCCTCCTGGTTTCTATTTATACTAATACTTTTGTTCCTGTAAATTTACCGTGGGCAGTATTTACGATACTGTCTTTTTCATTCAGTCCGAACACAAGCATCGGCATCTTGTTTTCCATGCACAGAATCGATGCTGTCATGTCCATAACGGCCAGTTTTTTGTCAATGACTTCCTGAATGCTGATTTCATCATATTTCTTTGCATCTGGATTCAGCTTCGGATCGCTGTCATATACTCCGTCAATTGCTTTTGCAAGGAAGATGGTATCTGCTTCAATTTCAATTGCACGAAGTACCGTTGCAGTATCTGTGGAAAAATAGGGATGACCGGTTCCTCCTGCCATAAATACGACCATATTTTTTTCAAAATACTGATTTGCACGATCCTTTGAAAACAGTTTTGTAAAAGAACCGCATGCAAAAGGAGTCAGCACGTTTGTCTTCATACCTGCTGCACGGAAAATTTCAGAAACATAAATGCAGTTCATGACCGTTGCCAGCATACCAATCTGATCTGCCTTTGTACGGTCTATATTTTCACTGGTACGGCCTCTCCAGAAATTACCTCCTCCGATGACGATTCCGACCTGAATTCCTTCATCCACCAGTATTTTTACCTGACGTGCCACTTCCATGACAGTTGCCTCATCAAATCCGGTCTTATTCGGACCTGCAAGGGCTTCTCCACTCAATTTCAATAAAATTCTCTTCATGTTCTGTTCCTCTTTTTATTCATTGTTGGTAACGTTTCCGATCAGACGCAAACATTCCGGGATTTTCTCTTATAAGTATACCTGTTAACAGAGGTGATTTCAAGAAAATTTTTTACCGGCTCTCAATACTTCCAATATTTTTAATCCGTACAGATAGGGTCCTTTTCTTTTTTCTGTTGTTTTCCTTGCTGTCTTAATTTTCCAGTGTTATAATGTGCCAGAATCATACAAAATCTTACATACGAAAGGAGTACTCAAGTTATGACAGCAAAATCCACGAAAAATTCTCTGCTGCTTTTTCTGGCAGCTCTTATCTGGGGTGTGGCCTTCGTTGCCCAAAGTGTCGGTATGGATTACGTAGGTCCTTTTACTTTTAACTGTGTCCGCAGTCTTCTTGGCAGTCTGGTTCTTATTCCCTGTGTTCTCTTCCTTGCGCATAAGAAAGCAGAAGGCAGAGAATCTATGCCGGATCAACCAAAGGACGTGATTCTTGGCGGTATCCTGTGCGGAATTCTTCTTGCGGTATCTACTGCTTTGCAGCAGATTGGTATTATGTACACCACCGTCGGAAAAGCAGGTTTTGTGACTGCTTTATACATCATCATTGTTCCGATTCTCGGCATTTTTCTGAAGAAAAAAGCAGGTGTAAAAGTCTGGATCAGTGTTCTGATCGCACTGGTCGGTTTATATCTCTTATGTATGACAGACAGCTTCTCTCTGAATAAGGGCGATTTTCTGGTTCTTCTGTGTGCATTCTGTTTTTCTTTTCATATCCTGGTCATCGACCATTTCTCTGTTCGCGTGACTGGAGTCAAGCTTTCCTGCATACAGTTTTTCGTCTGCTCTGCTTTCAATGCGATTCCTATGTTTCTTCTGGAAACACCGCGTATGTCAGACATCTGCCGGGCATGGGCCCCGATTCTTTATGCAGGTATCCTTTCCTGTGGTGTGGCATACACCTTGCAGATCATCGGTCAGAAGAATATGAATCCTACGGTTGCTTCTCTGATTCTCAGTCTGGAGTCGGTGATCTCGGTACTGGCAGGATGGGTCATCCTTCATCAGACCCTGTCTGTGCGTGAAATCCTTGGCTGTATCTTAATGTTTGGTGCTATCATTCTTGCCCAGCTTCCAAGTCGAAACAGGAAAAACTGAATTTCTGCTTACAGCATGCGGCCCCGGAAGAACCGGGGCTATTTTTCAATTAATACCGGCCGTACAGGGGAACCGTCCAAATCTGCCATTTTTATTGGCTGCGCTGCCAGAAAATAAGTTCCTTCCTCTACCTCTGATAAAACCAGTCCTTCTACAATTACCACTTCTGCACCCAGAAGAATCCGATGAACTTCTTTCTGTGTTCCGGGACCGCCTACGGTCTGTCCTTCTACTCCGATCAGGTCCAGATTTGCTTCTGCACACACTTGCACACTTTCCGGTGTCAGAAGAATGTCTCCTTTGATCAGAAGTTTCCTGGTATGATCTGCCAATACGTCTTTCATTTCCCCGGCTCCTATCGTTCCTTCCATCCGGACTACTTTGCAGTCTCCCATACATTTTTCCAGCGGAATCTGATCCACTCCGTGCTTGTCTTTGCAGAAATGCTTCGGTGCATCCAGATGTGTGCCATTATGGCTGCCAAAGGACAGTATCGTCAAATTGCAGTCTGCCCCTTTCTCAATTTCCATAAACGCTGTTTTCGAAGGAGCCGGATCTCCCGGATACACCGGTGTAGAAAACAGTTCCTTCCCGATATCATAAAATCTGCTCATTTTTTCTCCTCTCATCGCTCTTCCATAAGAAGGCGGCCCAGTTCTTTCACACTGTGTACTACAAAATCTGCACCTGCTTCTTTCAGTTCTTCCTCTGTTCCATACCCATAAGTCACACCAATACAGGCAAGATGTGCTGTTCTTGCTCCTGTCACATCGTATTTTCTGTCGCCGATCATGACCGCTTCTTCTCTGCGCTGTTCGTATCCAAGATCTTTCAGCGCTTCTTCCACAACTTCTGCCTTCGTCATCTTCAATCTCTCCGGTACGCTTCCCCGAATCACACGGAAGTAATCTTCCATATGAAAATGATGCAGGATCTCACGAACCATATGTTCCGGTTTGGAAGAGGCGACTCCTAATTGAAATCCTTTCTCCTTGAGCTGTCCCAGCAGTTCTTTTATCCCATCATACGGTCGGTTTTCATATAAACCGGTCTGATTATACCGTTCTCTGTAATATTTTACACCAAGATTGGCTTCTTCTTCACTCATACCACAATATGCCATAAACTGTCCAAGCAAAGGCGGTCCGACAAACACTTCCAGTTCTTCCAGAGACGGTGCCTTACGCCCCAGCTTTTCCAGTGCATAACGTACCGATTTTGTAATTCCCTCTCCGGAGGCAGTCAGTGTGCCATCCAGATCAAAAAGCAATGCCTGATACATAATCATTTCCCCTTTCGTGTTCTGTTTTTTCATTATACTCTGTAGTCCGAAAAAAAGTCAAAATATTTCATTTTTTTGTCGAATTATGATATGACTTTCCTGTAAAAATCCAGTATACTGGTATACAGGAGGTTTTCACATTATGAATACAACATTACAAAAACAATCAACTTTTTACAGGGATATGTTTCGGCTTGCTCTTCCAATCGTATTTCAGAATCTGATTACGACTGCGGTCAGTTCTGCAGATGTAATTATGCTGGGATGGGTCAGTCAGACTGCACTTGCAGCCAGTTCCCTGGCCAGCCAGATCATGTTTATTCTGAATCTGGTGTATACCGGAGTCGCTTCCGGTGTGGTTATGCTTGCCGCTCAGTATTGGGGGAAACAGGATACAAAATCCATTGAACAGATCATGGGAATCGCCATGCGGCTTTCCGTTCTGATTTCTACCTGTTTTTTTATTCTGTCATTCTTCTTCCCGGGACTTCTCATGAAAATCTTTACATCGGAACCGGATCTGATTCAGGCAGGTATCCCTTATCTGCGAATTGTAGGATTTTCTTATTTGTTCATGGGAGTTTCCCAGATTTATCTGTGTACCATGCGTTCCATTGAACGGGTCATCTTTGCAACTGCAACCAATGCCTCTGCGCTGGCACTCAACATTGTACTGAATGCCCTATTTATCTTTGGTCTCTTTGGTTTTCCGAAAATGGGAATCCAGGGTGTGGCACTTGCCACTTCTGTTGCAAGAGGAATCGAACTGGTAATCTGCCTTGTGGATGCCTGCCGGTTCCGCCTGATCCGCTTCCGGATCTCCACGCTGTTTGAGAGAAACCGGCTGTTATTCCGGGATTTTATCCATTATTCCCTTCCGGCCTTCGGAAATGAAGTTGCCTGGGGTGTGGCTTTCTCCATGTATTCGGTAATCATGGGACATCTGGGAAGTGACATGGTCGCAGCCAATGCAGTCGTAGTCGTCGCAAGAAATCTTGGAACCGTCATGTGTTTCGGTATTGCAAATGCCGGTGCGATCATCCTTGGAAAATCCATCGGCGCCGGATATATGGACCTGGTCAAAGAAGACGCTTCCCGTTTCTGCAAGATTACCTTTTGCAGCGGAATTGCAGGGGGCATTCTGATTTTCCTTCTGCGACCTGTGTTTCTCAATATGGCAGATCTGACTCCGGTTGCCCAGGGCTATCTGAACATTATGCTTTTTATCAACATGTACTATGTTCTGGGTCAGGCAATGAACACCACTGTCATCTGCGGGATCTTCCGTTCCGGTGGTGATTCCCACTGGGGATTTATCTGTGATGTGATCGATATGTGGGGATTTGCAGTTCCGCTTGGCTTCATCAGTGCCTTTGTTCTGAAACTGCCTCCTATGTGGGTTTATTTTCTGATTTGTCTGGATGAATTTGTCAAGATGCCGTTTATCTACAAACATTATAAAAGTTATAAATGGTTAAAAAATATTACAAGAGATTTTTCAAGAGCGGTCTCGGAAACTCGATGAAAAGTTGAGAAAATTCAGGTTATACCAGAATATACGGGATGCGATTGGGGGTAGATATTATA
>OBLI01001261.1_pt1 | contig 25130 bp, 28 predicted proteins | sample 1519701 | NCBI WGS metagenome assembly OBLI01 (sample SAMEA3663005, study PRJEB22513) | pig gut metagenome | biome: pig gut; feature: pig-associated habitat; material: faeces | place: France | collected 2012
CGCAATCCGAGCACACGCGAAGCAAGGTCGCGTATGGCACGACGGTTCATAGTGAAATTCACCGCCCTTGCACTTGGCACCACCTGTATGCCCTGCTGCTCATAGTCGAAGAGTTTCTCCACACGAATAGCCTCAATCTCGGGCACAATGATGTCGGGGCGATGCTTCTTCACTGCCGCATCAAGGGCATCTCCGTCGAGCATTGAGAACACCTCGCGCTCGTCGGCCACCTGCATAGCCGGTGCATTGTCATATCTGTCGCAGGCAATGACATACTGTCCTGCCCTCTTGGCTGCAATCACAAATTCCTTGCCTAATTCGCCTGAACCTAATAGCAATATCTTCTTCATCTGCCCTGATACATATTATCGTAATACTTCTGATAGTCGCCACTCGTCACATTGTCGAGCCACTCCTGATTCTCGAGATACCACTTCACGGTCTTCTCGATACCTTCCTCAAACTGCAGACTTGGCTCCCAACCCAATTCTCTCTGCAACTTGGTTGAGTCGATGGCATAGCGGGCGTCATGTCCAAGTCGGTCGGTTACATATGTGATGAGATCCATGTCCTCACCCTCCTTGCGTCCGAGCAGACGATCGACGGTATTAATCACCACCTTGATGATGTCGATGTTCTTCCACTCGTTGAATCCTCCGATATTGTATGTCTCAGCCACCTTGCCCTCATGGAAGATGATGTCGATGGCGCGGGCGTGATCCACTACATACAACCAGTCGCGCACGTTCTCGCCCTTGCCATACACCGGCAGAGGCTTGCGGTTGCGGATATTGTTGATGAACAATGGGATGAGCTTCTCGGGGAACTGATACGGACCGTAGTTGTTCGAGCAGTTGGTTACGATAGTCGGCATTCCGTATGTGTCGTGGAAGGCACGTACGAAGTGGTCTGAACCTGCCTTTGATGCCGAATAAGGAGAATGAGGGTTATACTTTGTTGTCTCCAGGAAGAAGTCCTCACCGTAAGCCTCGTGATGCTGTGATGAAGAAGCCTTGGTGGTGAAGGGAGGTTCGATACCCTCGGGATGAGTCATCGACAGAGCTCCATACACCTCGTCGGTAGAGATATGATAGAATCGCTTGCCCTCATATTTCTCGGGCAGCGACTCCCAATAGAGCTTTGCAGCCTGCAGCAATGAGAGTGTACCCATCACGTTGGTGCGTGCGAAAGTAAATGGATCCTTGATTGAGCGGTCTACATGGCTCTCTGCAGCGAGATGGATGATACCGTCAATCTGCTCGTCCTGCATCAGCTGATAGAAAGCGTCGAAGTCGCAGATGTCCATCTTGACAAACTTATAATTGGGTTTGTCCTCGATGTCCTTGAGGTTGGCAAGATTACCTGCATACGTCAACTTGTCGAGGTTGATGATGTTATACTCTGGGTATTTGTTCACGAAGAGGCGAACGACATGCGAGCCAATGAAGCCTGCACCGCCGGTAATAACAATATTTCTTTTCATAATTATCTTGCTTTTTTCTATTTCTTATTAATGTTGTTGATGCACTTCTTTAATGAGTCCGTCCAATACGGCACTTTTATTCCGAAGGTTTCCTTGATCTTTGTCTTGTCAAGTACGGAATAGGACGGTCTTGTCACTGGACTTGGGAACTCATCGGAATGACATGGCTGAATGTCGCAGTCCGTCTGACCGCTGTACTCTGCTATCATTTTCGTAAAGTCATACCATGAGCATACTCCCTCATTGCTATAGTGATATACTCCTTCTACAGGGTTCTTGAGAGCTGCTATAATGGCAGTTGCCAAGTCCCAAGCATACGTAGGAGTGCCGCATTGGTCAAACACTACCTTCAACTGTGGTTTTGTGGCAGTTAGGTTGAGCATGGTCTTGCAGAAATTCTTTCCAAACTCTGAATATAACCAAGCAGTTCGGATGATTATGTACTTGCAACCTGTGGCAATAATTTTCTGTTCGCCAAGGAGCTTAGTAGCGCCATACACTCCTGTTGGTGTTCCTTTCTGATCTTCCTTGCAAGGTGTATTATAGGGTTCCTTGCCAAACACATAATCAGTGGAAATCTGCACAAGCCATCCATCAACCTCCTTCATTGCCTTGGCAAGATTCTCGGGAGCAGTAGCATTAAGTATCTCAACCAACGAATATTTCTCTGGTTCTTCTGCCCCATCCACATTAGTCCATGCTGCACAGTTGACGATAGCCTTAACATCATTTTCAACTACGATCTTCCGCACAGCATCCAAGTCTGTAATATCAAGGTAAGTAGTCTCAAGTCCCTCCACCTGATTAACGTCCGTAAAGATGTACTTATCTTCGCTTTGCTTGCTAATGATTCTCATCTCGTTTCCGAGCTGACCATTAGCGCCTGTTACTAATATATTCATCGTCCTTAAAGATTAGCTTTTCCTGTTCTTTCCACTTCTTCCACGACCTGAAGCAGATACTGTCCGTACTGGTTCTTAAGCATCGGCTTTGCAAGCTCACGCATCTTGTCGGCAGTAATCCATCCCTTCCTGAAGGCAATTCCTTCAAGACATGCCACCTTCAAGCCTTGACGTTTCTCCAATACCTCTATATATGTAGAAGCCTCAGATAGTGAATCATGAGTACCTGTGTCGAGCCATGCGAAGCCACGGCCTAAGGTCTGCACCTTCAACTCTCCATCTTCAAGGAATCGCTGATTAACTGTAGTTATCTCATATTCACCTCTTGCAGAGGGCTTGATAGTCTTGGCTACATCAACAACCTTATTTGGATAGAAGTACAATCCAACAACTGCATAGTTGCTCTTAGGATGCTCAGGCTTTTCCTCAATGCTTAGGCAATTGCCATCTGCATCAAATTCTGCAACGCCATAACGTTCGGGGTCTGATACCCAATATCCAAAGACAGTGGCTTTCTTGTCTTCTTCGGCAGTACGAACTGCTTCAACAAGCATATTTGTCAAGCCAGCTCCTTGGAAGATATTATCTCCAAGTACAAGGCATGCTGCATCTTCACCAATAAAATCTGCACCTATTGTAAAAGCCTGTGCGAGTCCATCGGGGGATGGTTGTTCGGCATACTCAAACTTCACCCCGAAGTCACTGCCATCGCCAAGCAGTCGCTTGAAGCCTGGCAAATCGTATGGTGTACTGATTATCAATATCTCTCTGATGCCGGCAAGCATCAACACTGAGATAGGATAATAAATCATCGGTTTGTCGAAAATGGGAATCAGCTGCTTGCTGATGCCCTTGGTGATGGGGTACAACCTGGTACCCGAGCCACCTGCTAATACTATACCTTTCATAAACTTCAATTCTTTCGTTTATGCATTATCGGCTGCATTCGGCATAACCCAAACAAGTTTGGTTCTGCTCTCATTGGCACGATAATTCATTTTGGTTATTTGTATAATTTATCATTTATATCAAAGTCAAGCACTGCGTCTTTAAGACATGCATGCTTCAAATCCTTTTCGCTGAGTATCGCCTTCTCCATAGGTATGCGCCAGTCAATGCCAAGAGACTCGTCCTTGATATTGATTCCGCCATCAGCCTCAGGATGATAGAACTCGTCGCACTTGTATTGGAAGACGGCGGTTTCGGAGAGCACGGCGAAACCATGAGCGAAGCCACGAGGGATGAAGAACTGTAACCCAATTAGGGATGAGGAATTAGGAATTAGGGATTCTTTTTCCCATTGCTCTGCTATCTTCATTCCTTCTTCATCACGTCCTGTCAAGAGGCAAGAGACGTGTTGACCGAATGTCGGGGAGCCTTTGCGGATGTCAACGGCTACGTCGAGGACTGCGCCTTTTACGCAGCGCACGAGTTTGCTCTGGGTATAGGGCATGCGCTGATAGTGAAGACCTCGCATCACACCGTATGATGACATTGATTCGTTGTCTTGCACGAAGTTGATACTATGCCCAAGAATGGGCGTTACTTTCTCATCGAATTCCCGCTGAGAGAAGCTCTCGAAGAAGTAGCCTCTGGAGTCTTTAAAGACACGGGGCTCAATGATGAGCACGCCGGGGATATTTGTTTTTATTATTTCCATTGTTATTCTATTAGAAATTAAGATAATATTATCTTCTCTTCTACTCTTTAATTGACATTATTGTATCAAATGACTTCCAAGGTTCTTTCCCTTTGTAATCATCAATTGATATTGAAGGAACAAATAGTGTGATCTTATTTTTACTCTTTGAAACATTGACTGGTGAATCTGACACAGGTGCTTTCTCTGAAAGACACGTCACACTTTTGAGGGTATCGCAATTGGAAAAAACATCATCTCCTATCGTCGCCAAAAATTTGGGTAATGTTATGGTTTTTAGACTTACGCAATAGTTAAAAGCCTTATTACCTATACTCTTAACATTATTTCCGATGGTGATAGAAGAAAGAGATTTGCAATCTTCAAAGACATAACTTCCGATAGCTGTCACCGAATTGGGGATTATGATAGAGGTAAGATTCAAGCATCCACTAAAAGCACTGCTGCCTATTCTGGACACTGAATTGCCTATGGATACGGACACAAGTGAACTACATCCTTCAAACGAATTGTCGCCAATACTTGTCACGGCGTCCCCGATAATAACTTTCTTAATTCTATTCTTTATCTTGCTATCACGGAAAATCCGGGCATGGAATGCAGTAACTGAGTATTCCACCTCCTCGTGTGTTATTGAGTTTGGAATAACAACATATGAGGAAGTACCTGTGTATCTCACCAAAGTTGCCACTTCCTCTTCTTTATTGATGTCGTAGTGATATCCCTTTATCTCTACTACTTCTGCAAAAGAACGTGTGGAGCATAATGCACACACAAACAATATTACTGTTATTAGTGTTAATCTGTAATTCATAGTTATTAATAGTATTGGTGCTACCTTTTGACCTATAGTCTTTCTCATCCTTGCAAGGCAAAGTTCAAACAAGTTTGACCCTGCTCTTGCTTCGTTCGTCGGCTCTCGTCGAATTCTTTTTGTGAGAAGCTCTCGAAAAAATAGCCGCGGGAGTCTTTTAAAACGCGCGGCTCAATGATGAGCACGCCGGGGATATTTGTTTTTATTACTTCCATAGCAATGACTTATCTATAGTGGTTTATGCTTGACTCAGAGGTCAACAATGATATATTCGCCGCACAATGTTTGACACCTTTATTATCTATCATGATGCCTATCTGACCTTTATTGACGAGTCTTTCGCTTGTCTTGGGGCCAAGTATGATGCTCTCTATCTCAAGAGGGAATTTATTATCTGAGTTCTTGATGCCGAATGTCACTATCGGTGCCAATATATTATAGGTGTCGTTGTAAATCCATTTCCTTTTGAATGGAGGCTGGAAGGTATTTCTGTACTCATCTGTCTCATTGGATTGGCAATCACAATGAAACAAAAGTCTTATCTCTTTCTCTATGCTATATTCATAGGGTTTGAAAAAGTGTTTCCAGACTTGAAACCTCTGAAGAACCAAACGACGATGATGTATCTGGGTATTCAGCATATTCTTAATAAAGTCAAGTTCTGGGTGTTCTCCATTCTCATTTGCGTAACATATTGGAGCAATGATGAACGGTTGAAGTATATCTCTGTTTACCTTATAGTTAATGCAAACCCCATTGCCATCATCTCCATACAGTCTCCAGAAGGTCAAATCATCGGATTGTGACTGATCACAACAAGACAGAATATAGCAACCGTTGGACTCTTTTGCTGTAAAGAGGGAACTATTGTTGTTGCCTACCCAATTGGTTACATAGTCGGTCTCGGTCTTGTCATTCATACAGACAATGCTGCACATGCTTTGACTCTGCTCATTTATTGTACGATATAAAGAGTACAATGATGTATATCTGCACAGATGCTCACCGTTGAATTGGCCTCCTACCAAAATTTCGAATAATTTATCTTCGAAGGCATAGACATTGTTAGGGTCATCAACTGACGAAATCGAGAAGACTCCTTCATCTGCATTGTTCACAGTCACGTCGTTATCAGCAATATCATTGATAGTTGATAAAAGGGAGTCTTTCTTGGCTTCTCCCAATTTGCTTCTACCAATCAACTCTTCGAGATGTGTTTTGAATTCTGGCCAAGTCACATCTGCATCATCTTCTATAACGTTTTCAGAGAGCAAACCACACAAATCATCCACTGTATATAAAGGAATATGAGAAAACTCGCTCCCCTGGTTAGTTGAGTAATATAGTTCCTCTTCTGAGCAAACTATACATAGAGGCAAATTCCTCTGAGTGGCTGTACGTGAGGCTATAGCTAACGCTCTATTCAATATTCGAGGTTCCGAGAGCGATTTCTTTATCTCTACATTCGCAAATAACTTATCGTTTTTAAATATCAGAATATCTATATCTGGATAGTTGGCGGGTTGTCCTTTTAATACGGCATCCGTCATAAATGCGAATTTAGCTACACCTTGTTCTTTCAGATTGCGTGAAGCCTCTTCGAACTTTTTGTAGATATTGACCTCGTAATCATAATGAGGTCGTTGTCTGCTTACAAAAACATTTAGCATAATCTTCTAATTTTTGGGAAGGCACCTTCGTCGGCGCTTGAAGATACCTTCGTGGGCTGATGAAGGTATCTTCGGAGGCGGATGAGGGTATTATCACTTTACTGGATGATTTGGCCATAAGAATCAACAAACAGCATCTGTCAATAAATATAAAATTGTATATCTTCATGAATGATGTTATTTGATATTTCTTCTAGTATAAATAAGGTATTGGGGTCATAGTTCTATTGATTTTCGTCTTCTATAATAACAGACTCATCTAAAGCTCGTATACCATCATACGAAAAGCCAATAAGACAACTGACTTTACTATTTAGTTGAGCTTCTGTTATACCTTTGATTATTGGTTTGAAAAACACTTCAAGTCCGCAATCCAAAAGGATTCGGGCATCACCGGAATGTTTATAGTTGGATATATAACCATAAACCCTAACTCTCTCCTCGTGCTCAGTGTCAAGCTCTTTATATCTCTTTATTCCAAGTTTTGAATTAACGAACCATTCCTTGATATTAATCGAGTCGATGCCATAGGAACGTTTGCATTTCTCTAATAGGTTTTTAGCCAATCCAGCAGCAGTTGAATCGTTATGGAATGCTTTGACTGCGTTGAATACGAAACTATAGAAAACAACATCCCTTGTCGGATTCAATCCTCTCCATTGGTTCATTTTTGATAATACAGCCTCTAATGGTATGTTTGAGTACCGCACCACATTAAGCCACAGAATATAGTTTCTTTCGTCTGTTGGGTCGGATGAGATGTTATCTTCCATCAAGCTCAATAACCGTTGATTGACACTACTGTTTTCTTTATATTTGCCATCACGATTAACATAAGTACGTACTAATAGTCTGCGGATTACTGACATGTTCTTGTTTTTATCCAATTGATTATTTAAGAGACCTATTACTTCTGAAAAGTCCTTTATTGATTCCCATAGTTTGGTCTCACATTGTGTATATTCCTCTGATTCGTCTGTTACATATGTTTGTTTGAGTGATTCTAAAAGACTTTGTGCTTCATCGATCCATTCGCAATAAGGACAAAGAGCTTCACCAAGAACAGTCTTCTTATTTAATTGGTTAACATCTATTGCATAATCAAATAATTTGATAAGCATGTAAATATTGGGAAGATAGGTTATTTCTTTCTCATCATCACGTTGATATTCTCGTGCCAAAGTGAAATTTTCATTAGCCTGGGGCAATAAAATCTCAATGATATTATTTAGTTTATCTTTTTCTTTGTCTCTATCCTTTATCGGGCTATTCTTATAGCTGTCAATGATTAAACTAATCTCATGCGAAAAGCACATTGCCTTGATATGATAAAGCATGGCATCTTGCTCATTACTAAGAGAAAGCGACAAATCTGCTAATTCAAGTGCTCTCTTAAAATCTTTTTTTACAGATGAGTAGTATCTGGCAAGATGGGAACAGAAGTGGGCATTTTCCGCAAATTGTTCGTGTAAAGTATTAAGGACATCCTCTTGCTCTGACTTGTCCAACTCCATTATTATTTTTGTAAAACTTTCTCCTTCACGGTCATATTTTGTTCCAATTAGTAATTGTTGCAAGATGGATTCTTCAAGTAATTCTCTATATTGACTATTTGCAATGTCCTTTATGAATTCGTTACAATATGCACCGAGGTTCATTAACTTTCTTGATTCTGTATTGTCAACACCATTTAATAACATCGGTAAAAGCTTCTGTGAGAAGAAATGGTGTTTGATTTGCCATTGTCTAACAGATTTATTTCTATCATAGTGAAGTAAAGAACTAACAATACCGTCTGATTTATTGAAACGTTCATCCAATCGGAATAGACCTTTTACATCATCTTCTGAAAATACCGTAGCAAAAAAACCTTCCGGTATTGTCTTCTTTATCCCAAAATAGTCACATAACGATAAATAAATCAAAACCTTTCGTTGATTCTCATTTCCCGATACAGCTCTAACAAATTTCTTCAGATAGCTATCCATTGCATGGAAATCTTCCTCAAAAGTGAGCAATCCGATATAAAATGGTGTCCGCTGATACGCTTCTGACGGTCCCTTAATGATTTTTTCCAATTCTTTTTCCTTTTCTTTTTGTACGGATATGGAATAACGTTTTAAATAAGGCTTGAACTTATCTACCAATAGACATACATCATTGCCCCAATCTGATACAACCAATTGTAAGACATCCTTGTCTGAAGAAGGAGAACCACGCTTCACTCCAAGCAATAGAATAGGTCTAGTTGAACTGAGTTGCCCTTTCAACTTGTCAAACTCGTCATTCGTAATGACCTGAGGTATCTCAGCAACGACCAATAGCGACTTGTTTGTACTATCATAAATATGTTCCAGTTGAGTCTTGATAGAAGAAGGTTTGTACTGTTTCAGAATGAGCGTTGGAAACTTAGTATGCAAATCGTAAGCAATCTGTCTTGCCAATGTTGTACCTCCATATCCAGGTTCATGTATCAACATTGCCTTACGTGCCCCTTTTGCAAGTTCCTTTTCAATTTTTTGCACATATAGATGACCATGATTCGTTTTTAATGCAGCAAATTTTCTATGCGCGCCTTCCCAAGAAAGAATATTGCTACCGTTAAGGTAATCTTCTACGTTTTCAGAATATCCTTCATCTATTCCATCATATAACACTTCGAAATTTTCTTCGTAAGAACGTAATTCCTTTTCGCTGAAACTGTAAACACCTTCCTTGGCTGGTAATTGGTATCTCGATGCATTCCTCGCTGTGTTTCTGGCAGGAATAAATCTGCCTATACAATCATTTACTTCTTGACACAAAATGTCTGAACAATATATACAATCACCTATAATGTCAGGAAATGAGTCCATTTGATGATTTTTGTCATTGGCAATAACAAATGTCAACCCTCTTGCATGTTGGTCTATACATGAGAACAACAATCGTACAAACTCAGCATCTTGAATTAGGCTTACGACAACCACTTTCTGTTCTGAATGTAGGTTAAAGAAAGCTTTGAGTTGATTTGTCAATTTTGTAGCATAGTACTTATTCCAATCGCGTGCCTTAGCGTAAGGTATTGCTTTCCCTGTAAATCCGTTTGCTAGAATCACAGGTATTTCTCCATTGTATAAAGGGAAGGTATCTTCTGAAAGACGATCTGTAACACTTATGACTTTAGAAGGGATAGAATTTGTTATCAATGCATTCCTTAGAAAACCATTATCTTTGGAACCCATATATAAATCAATAACTAGGTCCCATGTGATTCTCGATAGATTCGAATAATATTGTGTCGGCTCAGGTCGTTTATCTAACAGCAACAAATAGAGACAATCTTGATGAGAGAATGAATTGCAAGCCGAATAGAACGAGAGTTCTTTGTCATTGTCTGGTGCAAGTAACTTATCTATGGTCAACAGTTGTACTTGATTATCCAAATATTCATTTATATACTTAGCAACTTCTGAGGCGTATTTTTTCTGAACCTCATAGTCCAATTGTGCTGCTAAATGTTTTTTGTTGTTCGTAAGCGGACCTTTTTTGTCACGCAGATACGAGAAATCAACACTAGGAGGTTCACCTGAAATAGTATTGGAATACAAATTTCCAGGTGTTGTTCCATTCATGTAACAATCTTCTATCATTTTTGGGGTAGAAGGTTTTGATTCTCCGGAAAAGTAATTTGCATCAATACTTTGAATGTGACAATGTAAAGCCCATTCAAATGTTTGAGATATGGCTTCTCCTGCATCACTCATACATTTTTCCTTACGGGCTGTGTCACTTATGTTAATTGCCTTTTGAACCTCTGCCAAATCGGTAATTGCATTGGAGAACCTCTCCACAATCTTTGCTACTGTATATCTGCTTGTTCTCATCTTGATATGACAATTCAATTAGTTTTCATTTGTAATCGTATATCACAATTGTACTGTTTTTTTACCTTATAACATGTAATTGCGCAGTATTTTTCTTTTCTATCATGTCTGAATACTCCTGCAAAAATGCATCTTCGACATCTGTCTTATTTAGCTTTAATGACGTTGAAGCATAGCAGAGCTTGTCCTTATTATACTGTACTAATTGACGCCATTCTATCAGATAGGCCTTAATGTCATTGCCGTTCTGATAGCGTTTTTTATATAGATAAGGATCTCTAATATCTTCATTTGAAGTGTTTAGCTGAGATTTTGCATAATCAGAAAGCATAGATACGACAAAGTATATCCTAAACCTAACTCCATCCTTAACAATGGTGTTATCTTTCTCTAATTGATAGATATAGTTGTCAATCTGTAACAAATCGTACTGTCCTACTTGAACTGATGGTGCCAACATGATTACACAAAGGATATCTTTTTCATTTATTGTCAATCTCCTTTCGGAATAAAAAGCCTTTGCAGACAATGATTTAACCTTCCGTTTACAGTTTTCCAATAGGTTGCCGTATTTTTTCTGTGGTTTATAATCCATATATCTGTTGAAAAGACAATTTAATACCCTACAGATTTCTTCGTCAGGTTCAGAAGCAATCGAACTGACATACTGCTCTCCAAAAAGCCACATATTACGTGAAATCAGCTTGGTTATATTTTTATATAAATCGGTATGCTTCTCAACTTCACTAACCGTGATTTTGTTAAGTATATCAAGAGTTTGTTCCATCTTAGCAATTGAAGAAGTATAGTTGACTACCTCTTCTAAATTTGTTTTGTCAAGTAAGGCTACAAGTTTCTCCTTGCTTTCCTTACTTAGTCCCATAACATGCTCAATGATAAAACTAATATTTCCGTCATCAATCACTTTCCTTAATAAGGAATAAATGAGGCTTTTATTGTTGCTCCCAGTTTCTAACACCTTTATATCATCTTCAATAATAAACGCACTTTGATTAAACAAATCAACCGACAATGATTGACTCTTCACTTCAGAATCACTATAAGGATAGCTTTTGTCATTCTTCAGCTTCTCTAAGAACTTTGTATATTTGACATTTCCTTTTTTATAATATTCGTCTATTTCTTTCTTCAAAAATATGGAGAAACTCTGCCATTCCTTATTATTCATGTTTATCAATTCAAAATTGTCACAGAAATCTCTGGTAAGATAATCTGATTCAATAATGACGAACTGTGTACCCATTGATGGTGCATACCAATTTGAATTATATGTTAATTCTAAAGCTGTATAGTTGATACTTCCATCGGAACATTGTAGAAACATTCGAATTTTGGGGTCTCTTAATTTCAGACTGTAGTATAGGAATTTGACTTCATGATCTTTCCCATAAATATCAGTATAGACAGTTTGCCTTATGCTTGGTTCTTCTGTTGTGAAGTCCGCTCGCTTTAGTTCGACACCATTAAAAAGGAATTTCACTTTCCCCTCAAAAATGTAAAGTGGATAGCTTTCAAATAGTTTTTGAGGAAAATGTTCTTTTAAAAACTCCTTTACTAACTTGTTCTTTTTTTGGCAATTTTGCTCATTATTATAAAGGTCGCTAATCTCAACAACATATCCCGAATGAGGAGAACCTGTTAGTTCTGTAGTCTCAACATCAAACTCTTTGCTTTGTAGGTCATTGGTCTCAAACTGCCTTATGTCAAAATCTACTTCTGTCAATGTGTGACGTTTGGTCACGGTATCATAAGCTGTGGTAGATATATGCATTTTCCTTCCTATTTGCAATGCACTGAAACGACCAACACCATAGCCATCCGTTTTCGCATCCGTTGCGATTTCCATGATACTTTTCTTGAAATCAGAAAAAGATACGCCATGCCCATCATCTATAATTTCAATTTTTTCGACTGGTCTGAAATTGACGCTATCTTGATCACATTCAGATGGAATGAAATTGATGTCAATACGAGAGGCTTTAGCATAGAGAGAATTGTTTATCAACTCTTTCAATGCATAAAAGGTATCTCGATATTTAGTTAGAACTTTTGCAATTAATCTCGCATTGGTTCTCATTTGCATTTTCTCTGTACTCATAATGACGATTATGATTTTGCGTAATCAGGTAAATCTCCTAATGACGGTCTTTGAATAATCGGTTTCCCGTAAATTGAACGACTCAATCTGTCTAACTCAACTTCATAATTCTCGTTTTTTGTGAAATCATATCCTTTATTGCCGCCAATGTACATTGGGAACGCAGTTTTAAATGTTCCTTCTCTCAAACACGTAATAAATTTCTTTGTTCCTATGTTTTGGGAGATGCTGGCTCTAATAATACACTCCTCAAAAGCAACACCTGAAGCTGGCTCATAACACTTTAACCGATACCTCGGTGTACCAATAACCAGGACCTTGTCTGCTCGTTCTATACCTAAATCCATAAAAACAGGAAGCATAGAACCGTCTTCCAAGTATTTATCCAAAAGAACATAGATACTTTTTGAGGCTAAATCATTTGATAGCTTTAGCACCCATTCCTCATGCTCTTTGGAATCCCAAGAATAGCTAATAAAGACAACTGGATGTCCTTCAGGTATTACTCCTAAGATAGATTCCTCTAATGCTTTTTTTCGTTCTGCATAGAGTCTTTCGTTCTCATTATTTCCTTTATTTATTTCAATATCAACAGGCAGTGATTGGACATTTTCAATGTTTACACTTTTCTGGAGTCCATTTGATACTGGACTATCAATTGTGTTTGGTACAAATTGCAACAAATTCAGAGGTTCCAAGATTTTCTTGATAGAATTGAAAAACTCCAATGGCTGCTGAATTCTTTTCTGGAATTCCAGTATCGCATTTGGTACTTGATATGTCTTATTCAAATCTTGCAACCGCTTTGTGACGTATGTTAACCGGGATAGTCCTTCCCCATAATCAATAGTTTGAATGCCACGACCTTCAGAAAAGGTGTAAGCGTCAGGATAACCTAATGCGTTGAACATACTAACCAGTTCTGGTCCCTTCAGATAATTGGCATCCGCCGGGTTCTGGGTAGCCATTACATTCGCTATCTTTTTTATAGCTAATGGTGGAAATGTCTTGCTGGACTCCATAGTTATAACAAATCTAAATAATCGTCTTCATTAACCTCTATATCGTTAACGTCTGTACCTATGACGACCTCAAAACGTTTAAAGATTGAGAAAGCTTCATTTAAATCTATGTCCTTTTGAGGATAAAAACGGACAAACTTTTCAGCCTTCTTATCCCAACAAAGGAAACTAAGACTTAAAGAAGGTATTTCTCTCTGACCACTAACAAATATTGTACAACCACGGCATACATATCTTTCTGAATTGTATTGATTATACGTTTTACAAAGATATTGCTGAAGCGAATTCATGTATCCATCTGCTACGTCGGCAGCAGCTGTTCCTATTAAATCGTTATATTGAACTGATGCTATCATAATGATACTTACTTATTTTCAATGTGTCCTTAAAGGTGAGGGGAATGACAAATCTCTCTTAACACTCCCGTCATTAATCCCCTCCAACTATGGTCACCATGACAAAAATAACATTGGACTGTTGTGTCTATGACTATCGCCTGTAATTTGACCTGTATGTTGCTATATTTTTTCATAAAGTTATTCTTGCCTTGTCTTCCGATACCTTTTCTTTATCTCATAGATATAGACGAAGAAGGAGTTCTTCAACTCTGTCTTGACTTTATCACTGGAAGAATAGCCCATGCCTTTAAGTATCTCGTATGCCTTAATGGCTTCGGCGTTGTTGGCACAGTTGACGAAATAGAAATCTTCGAGTCCCACTTTGTGGAACTCCGACTGATAGTCGATATCATCGGTGAGACCGCAGAACCAATCCTGACGAGTGGTTCCATGCCCCAACCATTGAAACATCTCGTCCATTCGTTCTGCCGCTTTACGGGCATAAGGAGGCTTTTGATTCTCGTATAGGGCTTCTATATCTACTTCTATACACATAGTATTGAGGATTTTACGTCAAAGTGTTTTTTCTTTAAAGGTGAGGGGAAGATGACAGAACTCTTTTCCTTCACCCCTCTGTCAAGATCTCCCTCACCAGCCAATACCATGCCCAATAGTATTGGATATCTTCGTGTATCATGTTTTATTATTCGGTTTATAGGGCTTCAGATAGCCACGAGGCACGTAGGCGGTGGCGATGGTGAGGAAGTCGTCGATGATGACAGCCACGCGGAGCTGCTTGCAGTAACGGGCTACCTTGCCGATGACTCCCTTGAAGTCGCCGTCGGTGACGATGACGGTCTCGCCCTTCTCGAATTGATGCTTGTCGTTGGGGACGACGACGTTGTCGGCCTCCTTGTGGCCGCAGATAATCTTGAGAGACTCCATCTGACGGTCGGGGACAATGAGTGGATCCTTTGTTCTTTCGTTGCCGAGACCGGCATAGCGGTAGTAGAAGCGGAGATGGGGGAGGTTGACATTGTCGAAAACGTAGGTCTTGAGGATTTCTTCGGTGCTTTGGGCAAAGAAGATGTTGGGCAGGCGTGACTCTTCGAGTCTTTTGCGCTTGCCGTTGACCATGCGATAGACAAAGATGGTGGGATGGTAAACCTCAATGCCCTTTTGGGCGAGGTATTCGTAGGAAGCGTTGACCCGTCCGTAGGTGGCACGGAGAACGTACCAATGAACATTATCGTTGTCGGTGGTTTTGGAGTCGTCGGAAGAGGGGACAGATGCGGACAGAGCGTATCTGGTGGACACCCCTGTTTGTGAGTTTTCCGCCTCAGTTGGCGTACTGACTTCGGGGAGGACATCGGGGGTAAGCCCGGTGCGTGGAGGAGTTAACCCATCCTCGGGGCCGCGTTTCGCGTCATCAATAACTGCACTTTTCATATTCATATTGATGATTTTAACCTATCCTACACAGAACCTGGTTAAGAATAGACATTGGGGAACGTACATCGTGCTGATAATCAGTAATTCTACTATATTTCAACTCCTGACGTTGTGCCAAGGAGAGGGATGGCAGCAACGAGAAACGCCTCGGCATGTCTGGATCCAAAGCCACGAGGGCTGTGGAATTTGGGTGCAAAGGTACGAAAAAATATCGACATAGACCTATTATGTAATGGGGGAAATGTATTAAAAATATAAAATTAAGAAAGATTAACATGGAAAATTGGCTGAAATCAAAAAAAGTGTATAAGAAAATTGGACAAGGGGGAGGGAGGGGATAGAACGGTAAGCAAGGAATGGAGGGAAGGCACGGAGGCCCGACAACGAAATTGTCGGGAACGGTGGCTATGAGACGACAACGGGAACAACAACGGAATGCCCGCCATGGACGGAAGACCCGGAAAAACGACAACAAGGACAATGAGGGCAAACAGGAGGGGCGCGAAGAGGAGGAAGAATGAAAAAGGAGGGCCTGTCTTCGCAGACGAGTCCTCCCGATAATCATCGTATGAATTGAAAAGAATTTAAGTTGTGTTCTATTAATTTCCACCGTCAAAAAGAATGATATTTAGATGACGTTTTGCCATCTTTTCGTTTCTCTCTGGCTCATACTGCCAGTCTTATCAGTCACGATGCCCGCATCGCTCCATCAAAAACAGGCACTCTGTTCTCAGAGATAAATCGAAAATCTGTCAAAGCAAATTAATAGAACCCACCTTAGTGCATTATTTGCTGGTTTATTGAGGGTTATCCGGGCTGTTGAAGAACAGCAGGAGGCGGGTATGGCGGTTGGCCTCGTCGGGGGTGTAGTCGTCGATGCCACCGGTATGGGTGGCGGTGATGTTGCCAGTGGGTACGCCACGTTGTGCCAGTTCACGGGCGATGTAGTCGGCACGCGAGAGGCTGAGACGGTCGTTGAGGGAGGAGGTGCCTGTGGCACTGTCGGCTGCTCCTATGACCTTGACATGTAAGCCGTATTGTTTGGCGAGGCGTGCCACTTCGTCGAGGTTGACGAGCTGGGAGGTGTTGAGGAGGGTGGCGGTGCCGAGGTGGAAGAAGAAATAGATGGGGGCACCTATGCATGCCTTACCAGATTGAATGAGCGAGAGGTAATCTTCGTCTAAATCATCAAGGGGGCTGTCGTAATTTTCTGCACAAGATGTGGACTCGCCGATAAATCGACGAGCACGGGGGCTGGCGGCGGTGTCGGGGTCGGCTGTGGTGGACTTGGATTTCATTCTGGCACGGAGGGAACGGAGGCCGCTGTAGTCGTTGCGAGGGCCCGAAAGCGAAACTTTCGGGAACGGTGGCAGGGATGCGACATTGGAGGTGGTGCCGGACAGGGATGCGGCATAGGCGGCAAGACGGTCGTTTTGGGCGATGTAGGGACGGGCATCGACGGCACGCTTCCACCCGGACTTGCCGATGTGGACAGAGAGACCGAGGGATGCGGACAGCAGATGGTCGCCGAGGCGGTGGGGTTTGCCAATGCCGTCGAAGTCCTGCATGGTGGTCATGTTACCAATTTCTGCGGTGAGGGCAAGGCGGCGGGAGAGGTGGTACTGGGCCTGGATGCCGTAGGAAATGGCAAGGGGCTTGTGGGCGTTGTCCTTGTTGTGGAGGATGCCGAGGCCGACGAAGGGAATGAGGCTCCATCGGGAGAGGGCGTGGATGTCTTCCTTGTATTGCGTGCCAAGGACATTCCATAGGAAGTCGGCACGGAGGTACTGGTAATGCTGTGAGGAGTTGGTGCAGTCGGTGAACTGGGGACCGCCATAGGTGATGCGACCGCCTACGGAGGGTGTGAACCACTTGCCGAGTGCGACGGTGAATGCCGGACGCATGCGACCAAAGAGGTCGTTGCAGCCGAGAGGTTTGCCGAGGAAGACGGTGGTGCCGACGGACGCTTGGAGGAACCAGTTGGAGGTCCAGGGGGAGGAGACTAATACGCCTTTGAGGTAGGTGGGGCGTAAGGGGGTGTAGGGAGTGTACGGGTGTGTAAGGGATGTAGGGATGACGGCGGTGGTGTCTGCCGTTGTGGGGGTGGTCGCTGCTGCTCCCATGGTGAGGGAGAGAGCGAGGGATAAGATAACTGTTTTCTTCATGATGTTCTATTTTTTGATTATTATTACTGTCGTATGGAGGCTCGACGATGAATCGACGAGCACGGGGGCAGAGGGGCTACCGCTTGTTCTTCTTGGCGGCTGAGGGACGGAGGAGACGGGCGGCTCGGGAGAGGCAGCGGCGTGCCCAAGCACGGTCGTCGTCGTCATCGTCACGTCCCCACGGGAGGTTGGAGGTGGTGCCGCCTCCGCCGTGGGATTCGGCAAAAGTAGTGGCATCGTCGATGAAGCCGAGGAAGAGAAGAGTGGCACAGTGCATGACCTCTGCGCCCCGTTCGGCGAGGGACTGGAGGAGAGAGTCGTCGAAGGCTTCCCTGTCCTTTTCGGGGATGAGGGCGAGGCGGTCGGTGAACTCTTTCACGATGTCCTCCAAGAGGGCGTTTCTGAGCAGGGTGTCCGCACCGAAGCGGATAGTGTCGGAGTAGCGTTGTGCCTCCTGACGTAGTTCGTCGGTACGCTGCCGTGTGGCAGCCATCTCCTCACGGAGGGTGTCGAGTTGGCGGTCGGCCTCGGCGAGCTTTGCCTGCTTGTCATCCAGTTTGGACTGGATAGCGGCGAGGTCGTTCTCCAACTGCTGTACCTGCGCTTGGAGGGCGGCTGGGTCGGCATGTCCGTCGAGGATTTGCCGATGGAGGGCGGCGAGGGCTGCTTCCTTGTCTGCCTTCTCACGGAGGAGGTTGCCCACCATGGAGGTGAGACCTTTGACACGTCGCTCTGCCAGACGGATGTCCGACTGGAGGGAGGCGAGTGTGCGCTGATGGGCGGCGACGGACTGCTCGATGGCGGTGCACTGTTCTGACAGTTGGCGGCGGTACTCTTCGGTGGTGCGGTGGCGTGCGCCAGACTCGGCGACGGCGGTGCCGCGCTCCATACCCCAACGCTTGTTGACCTCGGCGAAGTCGTTGTGGAGGGCTTTCATGCGGGCAGAGAACTCGTACTTGTCCTTGCCGGCGAAGATCTGCTTGTAGGCAAACCTGCCGTCACGGATTGGCAGAAGGGTGCAATGGACGTGAGGATTGGTTTCGTCGAGATGTACGATGAAGGCGACGATGTTTTCCTCACCGTATTTGTCCGCAACGAAGCGGTAAACATCCCTCGCCCACTCCTCGATGTCGGGGCAGCGGTGGAGATGGGAGTTATCCGCTCCGTGTGTCAGGTTGAGGGACTGAGAGCCGAAGGCAAGTTGGTTCATGCGGTCGCGGGAGCCACCGAAGATGAAGTTGACGACGGTGCGGAACTTGGGTTCGGGGAGTCCGGCGTTGGGGTCCTTGATGCCTCGGGCGGCAAGGATGGAGGCCATGCGCTCGGGGATGCTACGGGTCTGGTCGATGGGACAGACCTTGCCGGAACGGATCTCGAAGTTGAGGTGGGCACGGGTGCGGTCGTAGTTGCCTGCGGCAGCTGCGGAGTCCCAGCCCTTGTCGGTCCAACGACGCTGGTGCTCGTTGGACTGGGCGGTGGTGATGCCCTTGGAGGGGCGGAAGTCGAGGACTTGTTTGGGAAGGGGCATGGTGGGATGTTGTTTTGTTAAACTTCTGTTGGAATAATCTCTGTTATATGTACACACGACCACTGTCCCCAGCTTGCTGCTTGTTTGGACAGCCACCCTACCGCCAACGAGCGGGAGGGGTATTAGGCTACCCCTCTTCCCTTATTTTTAAACAACGGGCAAGACCCGAGTGGAAAAGGGTGTGGCAGAGGTGCGGAGCACGATGCCGTATGCAAGGGAGGCGTGTATGCGCTGATTTAAGGGGCTGAATTGCTTTCAGAGAGGAGTGAATCCTCTGGATGGGTTAAATCAGACTGAAGTCGCGTGGAAGCTATAACAAGGAACGGTCGGCAGAGCGACTGAAACTGCGACTTGATGGCTGCGCTCTCGTGCTGCAAGGCAGGAGACCTACCATCTACCGCCAACTCAGCAATGGCTACAGCCGCCTCGACGAACGAGAGCCAGTCGCCTCCCAGGTCTTTGTAAAAGAAGGGAAGAAGAGAAAGGCTGTTGTCCTTTGAGTCATCATCGCCAAGCACCCGCTGGAGGGTGGTTTCGCATATTGCAGACAACGCTTCCTTGCAGAAGGCTCGCTCGACAGGTTCGGGGATGTCTCCACCGAAGGGTATTTTGCCGATGGGATTGCCACTCATGTATTCCTTCAGCAAATCGGCAGCATGAGTGACAGCCTGTGAGAAGAGTTGTTCGCAAGTGACGGCACAATCAGTGACGGACATTTTGCCACTTCGCCATTCGGACAATGCCGACTGCATCTTCTGGCGGAACACAACCAATGCGTCATCGATGGGCGATGTGGCAGGAGCGGCAGCGAGAGCCGGGAAGGTGATAATCTGACTTTTGGGGAGGCGGTTGACCTCGATGAGGTTCATATCCTCCAGCTGCTCGATGAAGGTGCGGACAGTGGCGCGGTGCCAATGCCAACAGTCTGCCAGTTCGGTAATGGTAATGGCGAACTGACCATCCGACAGCGACACGTCATGCCTGTACAGTTCCTTGGGGATGTACTGTACAGAAGCTTTATCGACAAGGTCGAGGAATGCCTCGAGTTTCGACCAGCGTTGGTCGGACTTCTCTTTCAGAAACTCCAGCAGAGACATCCTGACAATGATGCTGCCAGAGCGGCGGTTATGATTTTGTTTCTTCATTTCATTCATTCGTTTGGTGATTACTATGGTTTAGGCCATTCGCGGCTGTTCAGACAGAATGGCAAGATACAGGTGGCAATCAGTAGTAATATTCGGTGAGCATGTCCATATCCTCGGCGAGCACCTTACGGTCATTCTGATTATCCCACAGCGACAGGATGCGCCGGGAGGGATAGAACAGGGATGCCAGAAGGATGAAGGCGGCGGTAACAGCCAACGTGAACAGATGAGGGACGAAGGCAGAGGCGAGTATGCCGGCCACCATGATGCGGAACGGCTTGCGCTCCTCGTGCAGGCGGTGGAGCCACTTGTCCACATCCATCAGGCAAAAGAATATGGCGAAGGCAATGGTGGAGACCACCACACCGATGTCGTTGCCATAGGCAGTGAGATAGAGGAAATGAAACACGAAGAGCACGATGAGCAGGACGAGGCGGTAAAGCTTGCGGGCTGTGGGGAGAGCCGTCATGCGGAGATAGAACCTGCGCATGAACGGGTGACGCTTCCTGTGCAGCCATTGCGGCAGGAAGAAGAGTGAGAACAGCAGAAAAAGAAAAATAGTGTGTATAAGAATCATAATGCTTTCTGTTTGAATGTATAATGACAGGTATATATCGGCAGGTCGCTCAGCTCGGGACGGAGCAAGCCGTGGGTGGCAGTCTCGACGATGCGCTCCACATCCTGCAAAGAGGGACTGTCGGCAGAGATGCGCCGACGGAACTCAGGGTCAACGGGCCGTATTGCCTGGATAGCCCGTTCGAGGTCGCATTCAGGAATCTGCCACTTCTTGCCCATCCTGTAGGGATGGTGGTGTCTGGCAGCCCTTACCACAAGCACACGGCAGAGGATGACGGACAGGCCGTCGATTTGCAGTGCGGTGTGCTTCAGCACGGAGGTGGCATCGGCAACCTCCAGCCATGTGCGGTGACGATCGAGAATGCAGACCAGTCGTTCGTATAATGTTTGTCTCATCTGACGGTCGCTGCATACTGGCAGAGAGGTTGTCCTTTGCCTAAGTATAGAACTGGTACAATAAAACTCGAAACGTAAGCTGCTAACCGATGAAGTTGAGCAGCACGTCCTCCTTGGTAATTGCATACTTGAAGTGTCCCGTGCGTCCGTGGAGCTTTAGGTCGTTGATGACATCACCTGACATCAGTTCCAAATCGTCATATATGGTCACACGTATCTGGTCAACCATCCCGTCGGAATTGGTCACAGCGTTGACCTTGTACATGTGTCCGAAAGCCGGGTTTGAGTAGGCACAACAGCTGCGTCCGAAGTCGGTTGCGAGCGATGGCGTGTGTACATACAGCAGTACCAAGTCCACCTCGTCTTCGAGCAGGTTGGTCACATCCTCCAGGCTGAGAGGTGTGGCGGTGGAAAACTCCAGTAGCGCATAGTCCTTGTATATGAGCGGTTCGGACAATCTGTTCTTGTCCATAAGACTCGGCATCTGCAGTGGCATGACGGCGATAAAGTCGTTGACATAGGATTTCAGCATAACACTATCGTTGTTTTCAGTTTGCCATAAGGGTTATCTTCTTGCCCACATATACTTGGAGCATGTCACCGGGAATGTCGGCCATCTTGTCCTTGTTCATGTGCAGCTTTTTAGCCATACGTTGTAGTTCACGTGGTGCAGCATCGGCTATCTTATAGAGCTTAGCCCTTTCCTCATCAGACAGCAGTGCAAAGGCATCGTCGTCGATAAACACGAATGGATTGAGGAGCAGAAACATATAGGCGTGAAGCGATGCCTCTTTGTCAACCTTGCCGTTTTTCAGGTTTTCCAGTGCCACTTCCGTGTTGAGCAGCAAGCGGTGGTTGGTGCGCATGGTGAGATATACATCCGTATCTTTTTTCGGCAGTTTCCCGAGCCTTGCCGCCTTCGCTATTGTACGGCAGCATTTCTCTGTCTTGCCAGTAATATCCATCAAGTCCTCGTCCACCATGTCGGGAAGGAAATGGAGGAATGCACGGAAATGCGACTCCTCTTTGTGTAAGAAACGGAATAGGTCGTCTCCATTATGGAAGCCCTTTTGGAGAGACTTGTCGAGGAATCCGATGTAACGTTCCTTCACCTGACGCTTGCCGCCTGAGACATTGACAGGGACACTGTCGAGAGAAGAGAAGAACGGGCGAGCCTTTGCTGCGATCTCCATAATGGGGCTTTTGCTGTCACGGCAGGCTGTTATCGCCCTGAACTCCACCAAGTCGCGGTAGTTGCGGCGTTTGGAAACGGCGAGACGGGCAAACTCCTCGTTGATGGAATCCAGGAGGCTGGCATACTCGATGACTGGGTACATGTGAGCCTGGTTTGTAGTGTCCCTCAGCACGCACGCCTTGACAGAGTCATTCATTTCCATCCATTCGTTGACAGACTGTGCAAGAGCTTTCACGGAAACGTTGTCCTGCTGGCGCAATCTTTCTAGGAAGATGCGGGATTCACTGAGGGCTTCCTCCGGGGAACCGAAGGAACATCTCCCCTTGCCTTCCGAACAGGCTGCAAGCATCACTGCGGCAAAAGCTGCGGCAATGCCTATGGCCAGTCTCATTCGTGGCATGATGTACGATGTGACGTCATTGTTGGATGATGTCATGTGTGGATGTGAACACTTAGTATCATATCCACTTTGTCTTTTATCCGATTTTCTTGTCATAGTATAATTTGGTATTTTCGAGTTTGACGGTGCAAATGTAGTTATTTTATAGCATATTATGATGATATTAGTAAAAACTTTAGACATAATTATTAATCGGATATACATGTCCGATTTCAAAGGAAAACAAAAGAGCGGAAAACTGGAGATTTTACATATTTTAGTACGATTCCTATTCAAAAGCGACTCTATGTCAAATAATAGTTGTATCTTTGCACCCGAATGGCAAAACCGCCGTTATAGCCGCATCGGAACATCGGCACGAACAGGTGGGGATTGCAGCAAATCAGTGTAAAGACATATGGCAAAAGTAGGTTACATCTTTATCGCCACGAATGGCGATGACTATACAGAAGACAGGGAATGGATGCAGCAGTACGGCTGTGTCAAGGTGATAGAGGAGCTGGCTGACGACGAGCGTCTGCGCCCGATGTGGAAGCAGCTTATCTCCAATCTCGACCGTGGCGACACGCTGGTGCTATCGAAGTTCAGCAATGCGCTGAGGGGCACGAGGGAAGTGGCGGCCTTCATCGAGTATTGCCGGGTGAAGGTGGTGAGGATAGTCTCCATCCACGACCGCATAGACACCGACGACGAACTGTTTCCTGAAACCAAGCCATCGCAGGTGCTGCAGATGTTCGGTTCACTGTCGGAGGAGTGTGCCGTGCTCCGCAAGGCATCGGTACACGTCATGCAGTTGCAGCAGAACATCAAGCCGATGAACAAGACTCCCAAAGCCATCGACAAGATGGAAAGAGAGCGGAACATCGTCAACATGTACATACAGGGCTACAGCATCAAGGACATCTTCGCCGTCAGCGGCTTTTCCAGCCGTGGGTCGGTGTTCCGTATATTGAACAAGTATGGGGTGACACTAAACAGGAAGACGAAGAATTGAAGGTGGTAGCCCAAGGATGGATGACAACAAACAAGAATAACAATAAGAAATTAACATGAACAATAAACAATTCATAGAAAACTATAAGGAAGCATTTGGCGAGAAGGCAGCATTACCCATCGCCTTTTGGCATAGCGATAAGCCGGTAGCTGAGCCGCAGCCAGTAAACGGATGTTTCTTCCCTGCGTTTGAGAAAGTCAGGGAGGGACAACCTGTAAGTTTCGATGACACGACCATGAAATGTGGTGGTGGCAAGTTCTACTGCGGACTTGCCCCGATGCCGGAATATGTGCCGACTTTTGTTTCAGAAAAGGAGCACTACAAAGCTTCTCCCAGACTGGTGAAAGACTTTGTGGAGCGACTGGAGATAGAAGTGGACAAGCACAAGTACTTGAACTTCCAACGTCTCGACCAAGTGGATGAAGGCGTTGACTATTATGGTGTACTTGTCTTCGCTACTCCTGACATACTGAGCGGACTGGTGTCATGGGTTTACTATGACAACTCTTCCGACGATGCAGTTTGCACACCATGGGGCAGCGGCTGCTCAACCACTATACGACAGGTAATCATAGAAGAAGAGAACCTCGGTTCACGTTGTTTCATCGGACTATTTGACCCATCGGTTCGTCCAAGGGTACGACCAAATGAGCTGATGTTTGGCATCCCCAAAAGCAGATTAGAGGAGATGGCAACGTTTATGCGTGAAACATGCCTCTTCAACGGAGCCGCATGGCCAAAGGTAAGAGAACGTATTAAGAATGACAGTACCTTGTATTGAGTCAACAACAAGGATTTGACTGAGAGACAATAGCATAATTACACAGAAATAGTGATGGAAACATCAAAACAATGGACGCAAGAGAAAAAGTATTGGCAACAATGAAGGAGGCTGGTCAGCCTCTCAATGCAGGTAAAATCGCAGAACTCAGCGGTCTCGACCGCAAAGAGGTAGATGCAGCAATGAAAAAGTTGAAGGCAGAGGGTGCAATCGTCTCTCCTGTTCGTTGCAAATGGGTGCCTGCAGAGTAAGGTTTATACTGCTGTCTTGAAATATAGGCAGCAGTATCTTTCGTTATTATCCAAAGTTAAGGTGAGGAATATGAATATCCTTACTTACGGACATGATTATCCGCTGCATCTTTTGGGATAAAGTGCAGACGTGTGGTTATCAGCGTATCTTGGATTAGAGACGCTTAGCGGTCACGGCGGTAGTCGTTGTTATGCTCTCCGCCGAACAAAGCCTTGAGTATTACACCCAAAGCTCTGAGCACGAAGTAGCAAACGAAGATTGAGATAATATCGTCCATAAGCATTTCCTGTTTTATGGGTTATACACTCTGATATAGGTTCACTATGTCCAATCCCTGCCGCTTGGCTTCTCTGACGGTGTAGAACGTGCCGC
>OBLI01001262.1_pt1 | contig 25128 bp, 21 predicted proteins | sample 1519701 | NCBI WGS metagenome assembly OBLI01 (sample SAMEA3663005, study PRJEB22513) | pig gut metagenome | biome: pig gut; feature: pig-associated habitat; material: faeces | place: France | collected 2012
CCATTACAGACACTTCAGCACTACTACGGGGCAATCCGCCACAGAAGAGGACTTCGGTACGTTTCTGCCTTGTTCGTCACTTTCGGCATTTCCCTTGACATTCCGACTTCTGCTTCCCACGTTCCACCAACGAGCCTGTATCACTGTCCTGCCACCTCTATGCCGCATGCCGCAATGCCATAGACAGGTTATTGCATTGCTTGTCGCCAGAACTGTCCGACACTGACTTTTGACATGACTTGAACCAAGATTAACGACACCTCATCGAATGGTTCACTTGCGTTCAGCTCAGTAATACGTACCTCTCTGCAACGCTCACCACCGCAACGTTTCCGACTGCAGCAGCTTGCAGAGGGTTTGATGCCAGTGCCTGCACACCGACACCGAGAGACCTTCTCTCATCTCATTGGCAGTTACGGCTACATCTTATATGGAAGGTAGCCAACCCTTTATATATAGATGTGCACCTCGTGGCACACGGACAGGTACATTGATTCAATAGCATAAAAGCATTATGCCACGGCAAGCTCGAACGATATCACTCACCAGCATTTATCACGCCACGGAGTATGGCGTGAACAAATAGCAGGTGTTTGAGGATGAAACCTACATAGGCAGTGCAGAATATGAGAAATCTACAGAATATTATCATTTGTTGCGGGTCAGCGGAACCTGTCCCCCTGACCCTCCTCTGCGTGAATCTGCGTGAATCTGCGAAATCTGCGAGACAAAACTCTCGAGTCCTCTGCGTGAAGATTAACCGCCCCCTATCTGCCCCCTCACATGATATAAAGAAAACCATGAACAGAAACGAATCAATAGACATACTAAAAGGAATAGGCATAATTCTCGTTCTCGTCGCACATTCTCTTGGCGGAGCAATCTCTACGTTTGCCTACACCTTCCACATGCCACTGTTTTTCATCATAACAGGCTTGTTCATGAAGATACCGTCACAGGGTGTCTCCATCAGCGAAGCCGTGAAAAAGGATTTCAAAAGACTCATCTACCCAGCCATATTCACCACCGTCTTCATCATAGCCTTCTGCATGTTGCATTTCCTCTTCCCGGACAGCTATCTGCCACATCCGAAAGAACTGCTGATAAAGACAGAAGGAAACATACGCCTCGACAGCTTCCAGATATTAGGAAATCTATGGTTTCTTTTTGCACTGTTCTGGGGCAAGACATATTTCAATGTCATCACACGCCTCCAGAAGACCACATGGATAGCAGTAACGTGTTTCTTGCTGGGTATCATGGCAGTGACGATAGGAAAGGCCTGCACCCTACCCTACGGCATAACGATAGGTTTCAGCATCCTGCCTTTCATCTTGATAGGACAAATGTTGAGAATGTCAGGATTCCATGAAACAGGAAAGATAAACAAATGGATGTACCTCAGCATCCCGCTCTGGGTGGTGTATATCTACCTTGGAGAACTGAGAGTAGACATTATGCAATATAGTTGGGGATACATACCCGACATATTCGCAGCATGTGGAGGAACACTTTTCTCCTACATCATTTCGAGAGAGATAAGCAGAAGGTACACGATAACAAATAAGGTGTTGGCATTTCTTGGAAGATACTCATTGATTCTAATCTGTATGCCGAGCATCGAGACATACTGTTTCCCCATGCAAGAGATAATGCCCGAACTGCCATTCCGCTCCATGTTCGTCATCGCCGGAAAGGTTTTGTGGTGCGCAGCATCCATGTATGCCTGTATAAGAGTTCCGTTCCTGAAAAGAATATTCGGAGTAAGATAACAACACGTACGGATATTCCCACGCTCTGTTTACAATACACAATATGACTGTTTTATGCCAGAACTGTGGCACAACAGTCGTAACTGACATATAATCTTCGTAAAAAGTTTACTCAACAAACTGCCTGCAAATCTGGCAGCATTTGCTTAGTGCCCTAACTTTTGAACACTGACATTATCCGTCAATAACAACACAATAACAAATTTAAAAAAACTGTGCAAAGGGATATATAGAATCATCATCCCTGTTCTCTACCGCTTATGTCCGATTCACGTACATCCAAAAGTCTGAAAAACGCAGGAGTAACCATATTCTACTACTTCGTAAGCGTTATTCTTGGTTTTTGGTCCCGACAGGTATTTTACGATTATCTTGGCAGTGAAGTATTAGGTCTTGATACGACAGCCTCCACGATGTTCATGTTTTTGAATCTCGCAGAGTTAGGTATCGGGTCGTCAGTGGCATACTTCATGTATCGGCCGATGTTCGAGAACGATACATTCACGATGAATGAAATCGTAGCACTCCAAGGATGGATATATCGGCGCGTTGCTGCAATTATCCTCATCGGGTCATTCATTCTGATGTTTTTCTTCCCATGGATTTTCTCAGACATTAAGATACCTCTATGGTACGCCTACGCCACATTCTCCATTATGCTTTTCGGAAGCATGTTGGGATACTTTATCAATTATCGTCAGTGCGTTCTCAATGCAGACCAAAAAGGATATAAAGTGACGAGAGTGACACAAGGAGCCGCTGTATTGTTCCGCATTCTCCTCATCGTCTTGCTTCCTGTTGTTTCACATCCGTTCCTTTTATATCTCGGCACAAATGTATTAGGCAGTATTTTCGGCTGTCTATGGCTTAACCACATATTGAAGAAAGAATACCCATGGCTGCGCAAAGCAGAGGCATCAGGACGTGAACTGCTGAAGAAATATCCTGAAATAATCACTAAGACAAAACAGATTTTCATACACAAAGTCACAACACTTATTGTCAACCAGGTTGCTCCGCTCATTATGTATGCCTTCACAACCCTCAGTGCAGTGGCATATTATGGTAACTATCTGACACTTATTGACAAGGCTAAAGACGTAATCAAGAATGCATTCTCAAGCACTTACGCTGCTGTAGGCAATCTTGTTGCCAGTCATGACGACGAACGCATACAGTCCGTCTTTTGGGAACTTATAGATTCCCGCCTCAATCTTTCTTTCTCATGCATCTTGGTATTGGGCATGATTACAGAACCTTTCATTTCCGTATGGTTGTCTCCTAATTATCTGTTGGGGAAGGAAGTGCTGATATTGGTTTGTGTTCTCTCTTTTCTTTCAATCAACCGTCAGACAGTTGACAGTTTCATAGCTGGATACGGACTGTTTCAGGATGTTTTCGCTCCCGCTATAGAGGCAGTGATCAATCTTAGCGTCGCCATTGGATTAGGATATTTATGGGATATTGTCGGTGTACAATGCGGAACACTTGCAAGCACCCTTATCATTGTATATGGCTGGAAACCGTATTTCCTCTATACACGTGGATTCAATCGCAACCCTTGGCATGAATATTTCATACCCATGCTGTGGCGCTGGTCTCTACTTGCTGTCAACGGAATAGTGTTCTTTTCTTTGGCAGAGGCATTTCGTCCGGAATCATTAGACAACTACATTAGCATAGGCATATATTTCGTTGTCCTCTCTATTATAGTCGTTCCGTCGATATATATACAATTTTATTTCCTCACTCCTGGCACTCGTCGTTTCCATGCCAGGATAGTTGGTTTGATTAGAAACAAGCTGCAAAGACACTAAGATATGAGTACGAAAAACCGTCAAAGCAACATGGAGCTCCTCCGCATCTTCTCCATGTTATGCATTGTTGTTTACCATATTCTCCTTTTCGGGCTTGATGCCCATCATCCTGAAGAGCCGCTATACAAGAGTCTCCAGATTCCATTTCATGTTGGTGTTCCGTTATTTGTTATGATAAGCGGATATTTCGGCATACGTTTCTCATTGCGTGGTCTCTTTCGTCTTCTCGGCATGGCATATATCTATGCCATAGTCATAGAATTGTTGTCGGTAGTGTTTTTCTCGGTCCCGTTGGGTTCTGCCATAAAAAGCATGCTTGTCATAGGCACAGGTCGACACTGGTTTCTGACCACATACCTTTGGCTCTATCTCCTCTCACCGATATTCAACCGGTATTTCACCGACCTTGATTCACGCAGAAGGCTCTATCTCGGATTCATACTGTTTTTCATGGTGTTCTACTGTGGGCATCTGATGAAAGGCGACCCGTCGCTTGAAAGCGGTAAGAATATCATCAATTTCCTTTTCTTATACTACATCGGAAACACCATACACTATTATGAGAGCTATCTTGCTCGCATCAAATGGCAGATTCTATTGCTCATCTACATATTATTCAACTCGTTTGTCATCTGGGTCGGCTACGAATACCAGTCAACATGGCAGCTGCCGATGATAGGGAATATATGGCATCGTTGCTTTGAGTACGATTCCGTAGGTCTGTACCTCAATTCCATCTTGGTCTTCCTTTTGTTCTCAAGACTACATTTCAGTTCAGGCATTGTCAACAACATAGCATCAAGCGTATTCACGATGTATCTCATCAGTGTCTCCTTCATTTGGGACACAGTGCGTGACATCTCAGTCTGGATGAGCGACACACTTGACAGCCCATACTTTGTCATTGTGGCTTCTTTAATTCTTGCCATTGCATTTATGATTTTCAGTGTGATTGTTGACAAGCTATTCTCTCCTTTGTGGCGAGTATTGACGAATGCTGGAGAGTGTATAGACAAAAAAATAAATATATCAGAAAACGTGAGATAAAAAACTAAAGCAAGCAACAAATCGAATGTGAAACCGGTATTGAAAGCAATGCTCAATTATATGACAAACATCTAAAAGGATTTGTATCCGAATCTTGTGCCACAGCGATTTTTGCTTTGTATGTGTCCGAAATATTTCATTTTAAAATAGAGCATCATTCTTATTGACCATGTTTCTCATTGATTTGATAAAATCTATTTACGTAAACTTTCGTTATCTTCCCTTATGTCAGGCAATATATCTGCCTATTTGGATAACAAATAACTTCAAGATACTTAAGCTTAAAAGAGGGCAGATAATCTTGGATGTACCAAATCGCAAAAGCATTATACTCGGTGATGGCGGTAGTCCTGCATTACAAGAATTTCACGGTGGGTTATTTCTCGATAGAGGTGCAAAGCTAATATGTCATGGATTTACAGTCATATCGCAAGGGACAGTTTTTAGGTTGGACAAAGATGCAAAGATTGAGTTAGGAGATAAGTTTTATTGTAATAAGAATTGTTTCTTTCGTTCATCAGACATCATAAAGTTTGGCAACCATTGTGCTGTGGGGTGGAATGTACAGATTAACACTAATGATGGCCATGAAGTATATTATGATGATAATATATGTGCAAATCATGGAAATATTACCATTGGAGAAAATGTATGGCTGACATCTAACTCTATAGTTTGCAAGAACACCTCTATAGCTGACGGATGTATCTTGGCACAGGGAGCTGTTTTAACAAAAAAGATAACGGACAAGAACTCCCTCATAGGAGGTGTACCGGCTAAAGTCATTAAAAAAGATGTGAGATGGCAAAACTAAAAAAAATATCAATTATCATCCCTATTTACAACACTGGTGAAAAACTCACTAGATGTTTAGACAGTATCATCTGCCAAGAATACCAACATTTTGAATGTCTGATGATTGACGATGGAAGTACAGATATATCGCCAAGCATAATAGAGCATTACGCGCAAAAAGACTCGCGCTTCAAGGCTTTCCATAAACCAAATGGAGGAGTAAGTTCTGCACGAAATTTTGGACTTGAAAGAGCCGTGGGCGAATGGATATTGTTCATTGACAGTGATGACTACATCAAGCCTGAACATTTATCCAGAATGACAGCAGCAATTACCGAAGATGTTGACATGGTGCTGACGGGGTTTGAAAGTGTCCAGTCTAAAGGTTCTACATACCATCGTTATGATGATAGAATATACAAAGGTACAGACCAGATTAAACGTTTTGTATTAGAGACAGATTTCCTTAAAAACATGATACCTTGGGACAAGATGTTCAGGGCTGATTTGATAAACGCCGATAGGACCAATGGTATCCCTGACATAAGATATGACGTGTGTTTGTCGCTTAGTGAAGACAGATTGTTCTGCTACGACTTTCTTCTCAGATGTAAAGGCATAGCATGTATTAGCGACATAACATATATACATGACGGGACAGACCTTAGCACACTTACTTTCAGGAAGTATCCATCATCTGTCAATAAATACAAGATGTCTGTGTTCAAGCGGAAACACTGTGAAATAATAAATTGGCTTCATCTTCAAAACAACAAGAAAAAACAATTGGATGAATACATTGAAAACATCTATGCTGACTTGATAAATTCATATAAGAGAGAGAATAATATTTTTCGATTTTACCTCACACGCATATTACACAAATTACACCTTTTATGATTCCACAAATAGTATATGTTCTTGTTGCAAACGAGAAGAACCTGTATCTCGAGGAGATGTGGGTCTCCATCTTCTCTCTTCGCAGACACCACCCGGAAGCGACAGTGAAGGTTCTCATGGATGTTGAGACCAAAGAGTATCTCTCCCGTTTCCCTCAGCTTACAAGTATGATAGACGAAACGGTTGTGGTACAAACTCCTGCAGGATACAATGCGAAACAGCGCTCACGACAGATTAAGACCACAATCCGTAACGTTCTTAAAGGCGACTACATCTTCATAGATACTGACACCGTCATTTGCAAGCCCTTGGATGGTATTGTTGAAGACATAAGAGAGTTGAAGGATTTCAGAGGTATCGCAGCGGTGAGGGAGGGACATGCAACGATGAAGGACACTCTGTTTCCTCCAACCGGGACTGTAAAGAGAATTTTCGATATTGACATCTCGCAGTCACCGCTGATGACCAATTCAGGCGTTATGTTTGTTGAAGACATCCCGTTCACTCACGAATTCTATAAGCGATGGAACGAAAACTGGAAACGCTCTTGCTTTGAGAAAGGCAATAGCCAGGACCAGCCATCATTGTATGCGACAGACTGTCAATATGGATACGTCATCCGTGAGCTCTCAGGCATTTACAACGCTCAAGTGGCGATGTCTTTGAAATATTATGCCGATGCAGTCATACTACATTGGTGGCACATGGATTTCATTGAAGACCAGAGCTACTCACCATATTTCTCATTGGAAATCTATCAGGACCTGAAGAAAGAAGGGGAGATAACTCCGCAGATAGAAGAGCTCATCATAAATGCGAAACAGTCTTTCGTCTCCCCGACAATGCCAGTAGGCAAGGAGCATATATTGTTTCTGTTCTCTCCTGCCGGTAAGATATTCAACAGGATATACAAGGAAGGCGGAGCAGCCAGCTGGCTGATGCTTAAAATGGCTAAATGGCTTGAGAGAATACATCACTATACAAAGAAACGATAAACCTTGATGTCGGTCATTACTGTACCCCAAGGCTTATTATGACCTTCACACGAATCTTTTGTTTTCATTTTCACACGGATGACCACGGAGGGCACGGAGGTTATCTTGGTTCTTCACACGGTATCTCACGGATGTTATTATTCACTATACCTCTGTGAAAAAGTTATTCTGTCAGGGACATGATATGTAATTATTCTAACAAAAGGTTTATTTCCTGTTTGTCGTCTTGAAGAAGATGGAGTTTTCTGAAAGAAAGTGGTGTAAGGCTTTCGGTAGGGGTGTTAAGTGCTTGCTCTTATAAGACCTAAACGTAAGACTGCCAACAAGGGTTTGCCCCATACTCTCCAAGAGGGGGATACTGGTTTTTGTAATTCCCAACTTAAAAATGATTTTGCTCATGAACAATAGAACTGATCATACTGTTGATACAAAAAAGTACAGCATATGATAAATGGAGAATAGTAATCATGAAAATATGTTTTGTTAGCACATTCTTTACAGGTGCCACATTGCCACTAATTAAACATCTCGGTAGTAAAGGGCATATGGTTGACGCTGTGTTTTTATCCAAAGAAGGAAGCACAGGTATGGAGACCCTGAATTTTGCCATTCCCTTATCTGGATACTGTTTATGTTCAATAAAACCTGATAATGACATGTATAATTATTTGGACAAAAGCATACGTTTATACGCAGTTCCATATAGACCTTTTAATAGGCATTCTGTAAGAGGTATAATATCCTTCATTAAAAACAATATAGTTATATATAATATTTATAAACATATAAGGAAGCACAGGTATGACCTTATCTATATTAATGTCACGGAGGAATGGGATGAGATTTTATGCAAACTGCTAAAAGCTTTAAAATTCAAGAATGTGGTTATAGCTTATCATGAAGTTGTTAAAAGTCACACGACTAAAGAAGAAATAAAGCGTGTTGTAAAAAACACTGCATGCTTGGGATTTCCTGTCGTAACATACTCAAAACATACAGAAAAGACTTTATCAAGACATATTCCTAATACAGACATACGAGTAATGTATTTCGGGCCATTTGAGACATATAAGTTATTTGATATTTCAAAACGTATAATACAGAATAAGTATATATTATTTATTGGAAGCATATCACCATACAAAGGTTTATCTTTCATGGTTGACACTTTGCAGAAATACCGCATTTCACCAGATATAAAAATTGTTATTGCAGGAAGTGGATATGATTCTTGTTTGAGAAAAGTAGAGAATGATTCTCAGTTCATAACAATAAATCGTTATCTTGACGACAATGAATTTGCAAATCTGGTCAATTATGCTGAGTGTATTGTATGTCCTTATATGTCAGGATCCCAAAGTGGCATTCCTCAAACAGCAATGGTATTCCATACTCCTGTCATTGCAACTAATGTTGGAGCCTTTCCTGAAATTATCGAGAACAACAAAAATGGATTCCTCATACAGTATGGGGACGAAAAAGGATTATATAACACCATAATAAAGGTTTTATCTATGGATTGGTCAGACTCGTACACTATTCCTGAACATCTTAATTGGGATAGTATCATAGACAATCAGTTTATGAACCTTTAGACAACAATTAGCTCAGACGAAAGAGAGTGATTTTCTGTCGATAATGTATGTTGTTCATCTTTCTCACATTGTATCAGTAAACTCCCAACGAAAGAAAAAGATGGAAGCCAAGACTGCATAATGAGAAGAGATAATAGCTTCACTCAAAAGAAAATGGGAGGGAAGTAAAGGCAATACAGAAAACTCACACACCTGACAGTTTTCATGCCACATTTCTGGAGTAAACAACCATAACCTACATAATTACTTATAAAAACTACTTTTTTATCGCGTGACTTGTCCTTGGATCCACTGATCGCAGGGAGGTAATTTGCGAATTATCGAATTTCAATCACACGGATTATCACGGAGGTCACGGAAGACAAAAATTCGATAATTCGCAAATTCGTGATAAAGAAAAAGTATCGGGGCGAAAAGAAAAACATCCGTGATACTCCGCGACATTCCGTGTGATACAGACAGGATATTGAAGGGAACACCTCTACGTTTTTTCGTTTTTAGGTGTCAAGGTGTCAAGCCTGATGGTAATAGGCTGTTAGCGTGACTGTTAAAGTAACGGGAGGTGTCAAGGAGGTTATCAGAAGGTGTCAAGGAGGTGTCAAGTCATGAAGAGGAGGACTAACCGGCTGCAATCTACCAGAAGGTACTGAATGAGAAGCTCAAAGGTACTGAATAACAGGCTCAAAGGTACTGGATGACACAACATGATGTACTGAATGGGGTGGCAAGAGAAGAGCAATGGCAATAAACGGATGGACGTGTACTGCACACTATCAACACATGATGACAACCGAGGAGAGATAGACACTACAGTTTATAAGTAGGTGTACAGAATTATATTTATAATCCTTGCACTGCCTACTGCGCATTATCTGCAAGTGACAACAGTCGAGTAGGAGTCGCAACACTCCTTTATGTCACATACTGATTCTGCATCACTAATCAATATAATCATTACAAAAATAATTTTGCACACCTACTTAGATGAATCAGTATTGAACCCAGGTTGAGTTCAGAGCATTAATAGTATGATTTCAGTAGAGATAAGGTACCTATACAGAGGGATAGAAAGGAAAAAGTTCATGACCATTGAGGATATCATGGTTATGATACGCAGCGGCAAATACGCCAAGAGTGTACAGAATCTTCGTGACACTCTCGATATATTACGCCAGGAGGGGACGACACCGGACAGCGACGACGGCCGGACTCTCCCATACATTATATGGGGCAATGGGAAGGATGGTTACTCGGGGCTCGTCATGCTCTCTCTGCCTTGCAGCGACCGGAGAGTGCTGGAGGCTACCCGCCAGAAAGTCAGGCTGTCACCAAATGTCGTATGCGCATTCACGGGAGCGTCAGGGAAGACGCTGAAGGTCATCATGGCATACGAGTCGGCAAACGGGATAACCGACAGCGGGCTGTTCCACGCCAACGCCTACTGCCGTGCCGTACAGTATATGCTGGCAATGACAGGAATAGAGAGCACGGGCGAGGGAGGACGGACGGACAGCGGATGCCACATATCGGCCGACAGCGAATGCTACTATAATGCCGACGCTGTGGCCCTGAGAATGGAGATGCCGACAAGGATGCCCGACGACGACTTATGCAGGACGGGGAATATAACACCGTTGATGGCAAAGGTCTCGACGGTACCTGGATACACGAAGTTGGAGCACGATGTGACAACATTCAACCTCATAAGGCGCGAGCTACAGATAGACGATGAGGGCGACGACGCCACAGAGCTGATATCTGTCGCCGAGGCGTGCGCCAGGGCTGGCATAGAGGAAGAGGTGGCTGTGAAGTGTGCGCTGAGGATGAGTCGTTTTGAGGGGAAGACGCTGCTTGTGAGGACATCATTCGGGGAGGCTTACAAGAACAGGACGGGGAAGACTGTCAGCAAGATACCCAAGAGCGCGATTCTCATAACAATGATGAAACAAGCTGTTGCCTCACGCTACCGTTTCCGCCGTAACGAGCTGACTGACAGCATGGAGTTTATGGAGATAAACCGGTACATAGCCCGCTGGCAGCCTTACACGCCTGAGGTGCGCAACACGATATGCATGGAACTGCGTGAGACTGGCATCGACGTGTGGGACAAGGATATCGACCGCTATGTCCACTCTACCCTGACGCAGGATTATGACCCCATCGCCGTATGGCTCGACAGTCTGCCTGAATGGGACGGCCGTGACCGTGTGGCGGAGCTCGCGGCTACGGTGCCGACAGAATGGGAGATGTGGCACGAGATGTTCGCGATATGGATGAGGGCTCTCGTCAGCCAGTGGCGTGGCATAAACGGTATGTACGGGGCGACAATGGTGATGATGCTCACGGGGGAGCAGGGAACAAGGAAATCAACATTCTGCCGGCGACTAATGCCTCCAGAGCTGATGCCGTACTATACTGACCGCCTCGACTTCACGAACAAGCGCGACGCTGAGAGGGCCCTGACACGCTTCTGCCTCATAAACCTCGACGAGTTTGACCAGATAAGCCAACGGCAGACGGCTTTCCTGAAACATATGTTGCAGAAATCGAGCGTGGCATACCGCAAGATGTACCAGAACGAGATAGAGCAGGCAAGGCGTTATGCCGCTTTCTGTGCCACAACGAACAGCAACACGCCACTGACTGACCCTACGGGTTCGAGGCGGTACATGGTGGTGGAGGTGACTGGGGCTATCGACACGACTTACGAGATAGAATATGCTCAGCTCTATGCCCAGGTGTTGGCGGAGGTGCATGCCGGCAGAGTGTCATTCTTCGACTCACAGAAAGAGCACAGCATCATGGAGCATAACATCAGCTACACCGAGGAGACTCCGCTGGAGACGATGTTCAACAACACGTTCGCCCCGGCGCGTGAGGGTGAGGAGTATATCGAGCTGACAACGACAGAGATTCTCCTGGAGTTGAAGAAGCGGTACGCATCGAGCATCATCATCAACCGCAGCACGATAACAAGGATGGGGCAATGGCTTAACAGCCAGGGTATCAAGCCTGTGCGCAAGGAGAAGAGAAGGGTCTACCGCCTCCGTCATGTCTGACGGGATGTGTTGCGAATGTGGCCGCCGCCCTCCTCACGGCTTGACACCTCCTTGACACCTCCATGACACCTGCACACCACCTCGCCAAGACATAACCGCCACGGTATCACACGGTTATCCACAGGCTTGACACCTTGACACCTCAAACCAAGAAATACACGAAGCGTTCCCGTTCATATCATGTTCTTATCACACGGAGAATCGCGGAGTATCACGGAAGACAAAAATTCGAAAATTCGATAATTCGGGACAAGAGGAGAAAAAAAGAAAATCCGTGACCATCCGCGATACTCCGTGTGAAGAAGAAACCCGTGACTGTCCGCGATACTCCGTGTGAAGACAAAAATTCGAAAAAACGGGAACTGAAAGTTTGGTGGTATGAAAGAAATATAGTATTTTTGTTACGCAATTTGCGCAACGCAATTTGTGTAATATTACTAACCTCTTGTATGACAGACAGTTTGAAGAATCCATTCCTTATATATGGATATGAGGACCCTGAGCATTTTTGCGACAGAGCGGAGGAGACAGCGGATAAGCAGTCAGACGGCTACATCGTTTATAACCGCTTCCTCGGTATGTGGCTTAAATATACAATGAGCATATAACCAGTGTTGTCCCGTCAGGTGTCCTAATAATGCATCACGGGGGGCTATTCACACGGAATAATCTTTCTTGTCACGAATTTGCGAATTATTTCTATCAATCACACGGAGAATCGCTGAGAATCACGGAATAATCTTTGTCACGATACTTTTTCTCTGTCACGAATTTGCGAATTTGCGAATTTGCGAATTTTCTTATAGTCACACGGAATATCACGGAGAATCACGGAAGACAAAAATTCGATAATTACCTCCCGTTGGTCAGTGGGTCCAAGGACAAGTCTCGATAATTCGGGACAAGAAAAAAAGAAAAGAAAATCCGTGACTGTCCGCGATATTCCGTGTGAAAAGAAAAACCTTGACTATCCGTGTGAAAAGAAAATCCGTGTTATTGACAGAAAAAAATATTCGTGTCCTCATGCAATAAATCATCCATGTATGCCGTTATTATCAATAAAAGGCGCAGCGTGACAACAGAGACGTTCATGAAGGCGCCTGTCAACGGCCAATACATGCAAGAAGAATGACACCGACAATAATCCTATTATTCACATTAGCCATATCCCTCATCATCGGCGCACTGACAACACCACGCCTTGTCAGCCTCGCCCGCGAGATGCATCTCTACGACCTTCCAGACAGCCGTAAGGTGCACACCATCCCTATCCCACGTCTCGGAGGAGTGGCATTCCTCCCCGCCGTCATCATCGCCATAGCTACCACTGTCGCCATAGCATCACGCTTCGGCATCACCTTCGACGATATAAACGGCCAGGGCACACCGGAGCATTTCGTTGCATACGTGGCAGGAGCCATGATGCTATATATCCTCGGCATATACGACGATGTCCATGGTGTCAGCTACCGGATCAAGTTCGTGGTGCAGATATGCGCTGCCGTGCTGCTGTGCATCAGCGGGCTGTGGATAGCATCCTTCGAGCACGTATTCTATATCGACCGTGTCCCGTTCTGGATTGGCATGCCGCTGACGACATTCTTTGTCGTCTATGTCACGAACGCCATCAACCTCATCGACGGCATTGACGGTCTCGCCTCAGGCCTGTCGGGCATCTCGCTCCTTGTCGCCATCATCCTCTGTGTCATGTCGGGCGATATCGTGTGGGCTATGCTCGCCATAGCATATCTCGGTGTGCTCATAGCGTTCTTCTGCTATAATGTCTTCGGTGGTAGGAACAAGGTGTTCATGGGCGATGCCGGCTCGCTGACCCTCGGCTATACCCTCAGCTTTATCGTGCTGCATTTCTGGCAGGCCCATCCTGTCTGGAATCCTTATCTCCATAATGTCGGTATCGTCATCCTCTCGACCCTGACGATACCTCTGCTTGATGTTATCCGGGTCTTCATGAGCCGCATACGTGATGGCCGCAACCCATTCCTTCCGGACAAGAACCACATCCACCACAAACTGATGCGCACAGGCATGTCTGGTCGCTGGACCATGGTCACCATCCTTTTTCTCTCCGCCATCGTTGTTATCCTCAACTACCTTGTGGCGCAGATGAGCCAGACGCTCATCCTCCTTCTCGACGCCCTGCTTTTCGTCGTGATGCATATCATCATCAACTATTTCATACACAAGAAAGAGGCGATGACAGGCAGCAGATGGGACCGTGTCTTCAGAAACCAATCATGAAAGTCCCCCTCTTCACACAGAGGATGATTTTTTATATTTCACACGGAGAATCACGGAATATCACGGGTAATCTTAATCCATTTACACAACAATCATACATTCACACGGTGGATAATTTGTTTTTCACACGGAGCACCACGGAATATCACGGAGATTTTTAGACATAGACTATAATTCTGACAACTTCTCCGTGGCCATCAGCAAAGAAAGAAAATCCGTGACCGTCCGCGACCATCCGTGTGAAAAGAAAAAACCGTGACCGTCCGTGACTCTCCGTGTGAAGAAAGAAAAAGAGACTCTCCGTGTGAAGAAAGAAAAAGAGACTCTCCGTGTGAAAAGAAAATCAGTTTAAATAAGTAACACTATGCTGTTGTACGAATCTCTTACTGACAAGATAATAGAAGCGGCCTACCACGTACACAATGAACTGGGATGTGGTTTCCTCGAGAAAGTGTATCAAGAAGCCCTCGCGATACAAATGACGGAAATGGGCATACCATTCGAGAGAGAGAAGAGGCTTGATGTTTACTACCACGGGAAATGCCTTCAATGTGATTATTTTGCCGACTTCGTTGTTGACGACAAGGTTATCTTAGAGCTAAAGGCTGTCACAGAGATGGACAAAATATTTAAGGCTCAGACTATCAACTATCTGAAGATAACAGGCTACAAAATCGGTTTCCTGATGAATTTCGGCAAAGAGAGACTCGAGTTCCATCGCATCTCCAACTTCCCGTCACGGCAATAATCATCGGTGAGCTCTTCACACACGGAGAATGATTTTTTTATACTTCACACGGAGTATCACGGAATATCACGGGGAATCTATACCCATTTACACAACAATCATACATTCACACGGAGAATATTTTGTTATTCACACGGAGCACCACGGAATATCATGGAGATTTCTAGACAGAGACTACAATTTTGATTACTTCTCCGTGGCCATCAGCGAAAAAAAGAAAATCCGTGATTCTCCGCGACCATCTGTGTGAAAAGAAAGAACCGTGACCGTCCGAGACCATCCGTGTGAAAAGAAGAAGAGACACACCATGTGAAAAGAAAAGAACCGTGATTCTCCGTGACTCTCCGTGTGAAAAGAAAAAGAGACTTTCCGTGTGAGGAGGAAAAGAGACTTTCCGTGTGAGGAGGAGGGAAATAACTCGTGAAAAAGATGATGAAAAAGAGATGGTTTATCTTCTGTGACGACCAGCTGGTGGTCAAGAAGACCGGCGAGACAGTATACAGCATTCCGGAATACGACGACACACCCTTTCCGCTTTCCGGCGACGACATCATGATAGATGTCGCTGACATATCCGGCGAGGGGACTGTCATGGCCACCATGGTGAGAGACAAGGACAGGATGACCGAGATTATGGGCGAGGGCGACGAGACCGTTGGCCTCAGAGCATCATTCCACATACTGAAAGAAGAGGACTACCTCCAGGCAGGCAAATGCCGCGAACTGCTCTATTGGACAACAGAGACCCAATACTGCGGGAAATGTGGCGGCGTTATGGAGCGTGACACACAGATATCACGCCGCTGCACACGATGCGGACACACCATATGGCCACAGCTTGCCACAGCAGTGATAGTCCTGATACACCGTGGCGACGAGGTGCTCCTTGTCAAGGCCCGTAACTTCCGTGGCGACTACTACGGCCTCGTGGCGGGATTCGTCGAGACCGGCGAGACCCTTGAGGAGGCTGTGAGGAGAGAGGTGATGGAAGAGACCGGACTGACGATAGGCAACATAAGATACTTCGGGAGTCAGCCATGGCCCTACCCCTGCGGACTTATGGTAGGCTTCGAGGCAGACTATGTCTCTGGCACTATCCACCTTCAGCTCGAGGAGCTGAAGCAGGCGGGATGGTTCACAAAGGACAACATGCCCGATATCCCCGGTAAGATGTCCATCGCCCGCCGCCTGATAGACAGCTGGACAGAGAGATAGTATTTCTTATCACACCGAGAATGTTAAGACTCTCACACGGAGCATCACGGATTTTCTTTTCTTGTCACGAATTATTGTCTTCACACGGAGAATCACGGAATGTCACGGAAGAAAAAATTCGATAATTCGCAAATTCGGGACCAAGGAAAAGTCTCGTGATAGGAAAGATTCTTCCGTGATTCTCCGTGACCATCCGTGTGAAAAGAAAAATAGAGACCATCCGTGTGAAGAAACACAATTGACAATTATGAAAATGGCTCTAAAGGCGGTGTGTCCTTACATACACCCTAACAGCATCAATTTCAAATATGCTCCATTCAAGGCATGGGTTAGGCTGGGAGGAGAGACCGCAAGAAGTCTCTTCCCACCACGCTTGCTCCATGCCCTGGCATACAAATATGAACTGCCAGATATAAGTATTCGACGGAAAGAAGCGCGACTTATGTTTGTCGAGCCAGTCTCCATCTCGTTCGATACATTCCCGTATTACGCCACACACGAAGTCATACCGTTCATATGGGACTGCTGGCCGCGCTATTATGACAAGATGGAGAGATGGATGAGGAGGCACAAGATTCGTCGGGCCATCTTCACTTCTAAACAAGAGATGGAGGCGATGAAGGCACGGCTGCCAGAAGTCTGTATGATGCACTGTCCTGAGGCTGTCGATATACAGCTTTACTCTCCAGGTAAGGATTTGAAGAAGAGGAGCATAGACCTGCTGGAGTTCGGACGCTCAAACATCAAATACCTCGGCACCGATGGAATAGCAGGCATCAACCACGTCACAACGCTACAGAACGGACGGTTTGTTTACACAAATGATGAGCTCTTTGCTGCCATGGCCGACGCGAAAGTCACGATATGTCTGCCTCGCTGTCTGACACACCCCGACCTTGCGGGAGGTGTAGAGACGCTGACACAGAGATATTGGGAGGCGATGCTATCGCGCATCGTCATTGTCGGCCATTGTCCGCAGGAGCTGGAGGATATCGCAGGGTATAACCCGTGCATAGAGATTGATGAGAGGAACCCTGTCGGGCAGATAGTGAGTATAATCAAGAATATCACCCATTATCAGGAATTAGTCGACCGTAACCGTGATGCGGCTCTGCGCCTCGCGCCGTGGGAGCTTAGGATGAGACAGGTGAAGGAATGGCTGGAGAAGATATAAACTCCTCGCACAGAGGACCACGCTGACAAAGCTCATACCACGCAATGACATTCAGATGGAAAGACAGAGCGAAGCTGTTCTCGGGTGAGGGAATTTATTTCCTCACCTTTGTCGTTGTAAACAGGAAGAGGATGTTCGGGTATCTCTTTTTCTTTTCACACGGAATGTCGCGGGAGGTCACGGACTTTTCTTTCACTAGACTTCCGCTGACATCCGTTACCTGCTGTGTGAAAAAGAAAGATTCTCAATCTCGTGACATAAACCTTCCGTGGAAATCCGTGACCTTCCGTGTGAAGATATAATTCGCAAATTAGGGACAGAAAAACAAATCCGTGACCTTCCGCGTGAAGATATAATTCGCAAATTAGGGACAGAAAAGTAAATCCGTGATTTTCTGTGTGAAGGGAATCGCCTGTGACGAAGAGTTATAACGGCGCATGAAGGACGTAAGGGAACATCTCCCCTACCCTTCATGCGCCGTTATTGTTTTCTCGCTCATGGACGGCTGTCACTCTGAAGCTTTCAGTGCCGCCTCGTGGCGTTCTATCTCCTCGGGCGTGAAACGCATCTTGATTAAGCGTGCGGGCACCCCGCCTATGATGCTGTATGGGGGGAAAGAGCGGGTGACGACAGCACCTGCGGCGACGATGCTTCCACGGCCTATGTCGACACCTTTCAGGATAGTCACATTGGCACCAACCCACACACCGTCGCCAATGGTGACAGGCTGGTCGTTCTCAGGAAGTTTCTCTGACGCTGTGATGTCTATGATATGGCGACCTATGATGTCTGTGCGGTGGTCGCCAGTGATGATTGTCGGACGTGGGCCAAATATGACCCTGCGGCCTATTGTCAGAGGGGCCTCGGTGCAGTAGAACGTGCTGCCACGCGGTATGGATGTCCCGTCGCCAACAGAGAGATTTTGTATTCCCTTGATATCTGACGACAAAGGACGTAGATACACACCACGCCCACATGAGCGCATGCTACGGCGCCAGGCAATGGCGAGGAGCTTGTCTGCCAGCCATGATGGTGCGAGAGAGAGCTTGATAATGATATCTGAGAGTGCCATAATAAGTGGGTGACATATAAAGTTTTACGAATTATCTACGGGTGATTTTGTCAGACAACCGTCTCACTATCTGCTGGAGTGCACGGACGACGAAACGTATGACGGTGGAGAAGCGATATAACAAGGTGATGCCCTGCAAACCGAAATGGCGGGACAGATAGGTGGAATCAGTCATGATACGGGTGTGTAACGTCATCTTGACATCGTTGTCCACATTATGGCCGTGGACTATCTCTATCCACATTGGTGTGTCACGGCTGTCGATATGTCGGACTATATCTCGGCCATAATTTTCAGCGAGAAGGAAGTGGCTGCCATAGCCATAGCATGTGCGAACTCTGCCCGACGCTTTCACCGGCTCCATGAGGGTCATGAAATGGTTATTAGGATAGTATATCCTTGTGGCGAGCCCAATATCCGTGAAATATTGCAGACCATAGTCGAAGGAGATGAATGTGTATGGCTGGAAAGACTCTGTCGCTACACGGCGTATGACGCTTGAATAATCATGACGGAGGGTATCGTCATTGTCAAGATATGTAGTGAGACAGATATCGCCGACTGCCGCATGACGCTCAGCAAGACAATGCGAGACAACCTCTGAGAATATCTTGCAGAACGAGCCGCCATGACCCTCACGGATATATATAGGCAGAATGGCGGGAGAGAGTTGTTTATAGCTCTCCATCTTCTCTCTCAGCGATGTCATGACACGTTCGTCTCTTGTACGCTCGACAAGCAGAATCCATGTGAACCGCTGGTCGTCCAGAGAGAGGACAGACGGCAGCGTATATCGCTCAAACAGGGCAAAACGCTCCGCTAACCACACACGGTAATCTATCGGACGCCCATTCTTGTCTGTCTGCCAGAGACGTAAGGCGAAACGAGTGAGGAGGAAATGATGGAGCATGGGGAAGTTGGGGTTTTTCAGTGGCGGGCATTTAGCATATTGGCATCCGCTCAATTATTTCTTAATTGCGTCTGTCACGTATGACAGAAATTCTTTTATCTTATTATCCCATGACAGTTGCTCACAACGTTGTTTGCAATTGTGCGACATGTTCTTTAGCCGTTCTCGGTCATTATACAATGTCGTCAGAGCACCAGCAAAGTCATCAACAGACTGAGAGGGATTGGTCAATGGTATCTTTATTCCAATATCGTTTGTCACTACATAGCCCATACCACAGGTATCGAAACATACTATGGGTATAGCATTTGAAATAGCTTCCATAACTACAGTAGAGGTATCCTCGCTAATGCTTGTAAACATGAACACATGGGATGAGCTCATTTCCTCGTGAACGACAGAGTTTGGTTTGTTACCCATCCACTGTATCTTGATGTTTTCATCAATATCAAGGGATTCTGCTAAGGTGATGTATTCATGGACCTGATGCTCATCGCCTGTGCCAAATATCTTGAATGAGATTTTCATGCCATGAAGTTTGGACAGAGAACGAAGAGCTATATCCAGACGTTTTCGGAAATCAAATTTACCAACCCAGATTACAGATAACACATCATCATCAAATGAACGACACGAAAGACCTTTACCTGCAAAACAGCCTGTTTCCGGTATAACTACACTTTTTTTGCCCTTGTACCGCAATATTGCATTATAGGACTCAGGGATGGATGACACGAGAAGTGATGACTGACGTAAAGCAGAATTCACCCGTCTGTCATACTTGATTTGTAATAAATTTATAAGATTCTTAATTGATACAAAGAGTCTGAACTTCAGGCTTTCTCCATTTGCATAGCTTATAGGAAACTGTTTTAATCCTCCTACTGGCCCCCATACAAAAGGTATATGTTTCTCTTTTGAGAGTACCCACAGATAACCTGGCTCACGGAAACCTATCATATTGAGCTGATGCAGTACATCTATACGATTCTCCTGACAAATATCCTTTGCGATGGAATATGTCTTCTTCTGCCATTTCTTGTAATAATAATAGAAGCGCCAATCACCTTGATTCCAACACATCCGGCGTATCTTGTCGGATAGAGGATTATAATAGAAATGCATATTATCACGCTGTGGGAGCCGGACTAACGCCCGGTCTATCTTATCGCGGAACTCTCCCTCAGTAATAATGAACAGCTCACAATGTTTAGCAAGATTGACACACCAATTCCATGCCATTCCGGGCTCGCTGCCCATATCAGGCGAACAGGCATATGCATTAACAATTATCCTCATTATAACTATCGGTTTATCATTTCTTTATACAATTCCTCGACGCTGTCATTCACCTTGGCCATAGAAAATGTGTCAAGGCTTGTCGCTCTGGCATAAGTGGAGAGAGTTTGTCTCAGATTCTCATCATCAATGAGGCGCTTGATATGAGAGGCGAGCATACGCCAGTCACCAAAATCATAGGCAAGACAGTTTTTCCCGTCTTCCATGACATCAGGTAATCCGCCAACGGGGGTAGTGACCAAAACGGCTCCATAGGCCCATGCCTCAAGGGCAACCATGGGGAAACCCTCCTCGTATGAGCACATGCAATATATTGATGCCTTACGCCATATTCTATCTCTTTCCTCACCAGTTACGTATCCTGTAAACATGACACTATCCTCAAGTCCAAGAGATGATGCCATGGTCTCAAATCGTTTAACCTCTCCATTACCCATCATGATGACTTTCCAGTCAGGATAATCCTCGTGTAATGTCTGCCAAGCTTTCAACAGGAGATCTGGCGCCTTGTTATCATTGAAATAGGCAGCCATAAGGATGATGCGTTCTTTCGCGCATGAAGTAGTAGCGGAGACACTGTTATTGGGGTTATAGATGACAGAAGTATGGAGCCCAAGGTCGGCAAATGTTGTATCGAAAAGGTTTTTCCAACGATAAGCAAGGAGCACAACTCTGTCAGTATGTCTTAGACACCATCTGAAAAGAGAGTTATGCACATGATGTATGAGCTGATTGCCCATGTGTATGTGGAAGATAATCTTTTTCCGGCATACTAATGACATCAGGAACACTGGCATCTGTATTATGAGACATATCCTGTCAGGGACAGTATGGAAGTGAATAATGTCATATCTCCAGATGATGAAACAAGCCAGTATGTTCGACTTCAGGGCATACCATAGCTTCCACAGATAATTACGCTGTATCTGTGTTCCCAGCCAGAAGCAGTTGTATTTCTTCCAGAATGGCATCTGCTTCATGAGCTTCAAGACTGTGGAAACTCCACCACCGCTCTGCTCGGCAGAGCCCACCATCATGACACGTATATTTCTCATAGGCTCATCGAATATAATACCAGATGTCTCATATCCCGATTATTGATTCCTTGCATTAGCTCGACGTTCCTTGGTTGCATTGCGACGTTCTTTCTCCAGTCTATCCCTGATTTTCTCTTCTTTAAGATGGTTAATCTCCTTCTTGGTCATATATCGTGGGGCATTAAGGCAAAGTGCGATGAGCATACAATATCCCATACCCTTGCCTGACAACCATGAGGAATCGGCCGTCTGCTCGATAGCGAGGCAGAAGAATGTCACGAAAGCGATACGATAGTAGCGCATGTCAGAGATGAGATTAAGGGCGACGATACGGCGCTTCCAGAAGACACAGAACAATAAAACGCCAACTATTCCAAACTGGGCCAATGTTGGATAGTAAGCATCACAGATGAAGCCTCCTCCTTTGTCAAGGCCCCATATTCCATTAAGGTTATACTCATAATAAAGGGGAGAATACTCCTTCCAAGCACCGAGACAGCCAAATGTCCCCATGCCAGAACCAAAAGGGAAATAGTCTGCCAGAATCTTCAGTGATGTGCGGTATGTCATAGGACGTGCCAAGTCTGTATCATACAGACCTGTAACATAATAAGCATCGAAACGTGTCCATGTGACAGTAAGGACGGCTACGACAAGAACAATAAAAGCCAGCTGTGTCTTAAGAGAAGTGAAATTGAAACGTTTCTTGACAAAGAACATCATCGCGATGAAGCATACCACCTCGCCCATGAACTTGAATTTTGGGGCGAACAAGCCTGTACAAACTATCAACAAGGCGATAATCCTGTTCCGCTTAGTATCCTGGGTGAAAAGATAATATGTCATTCCGGTACAGATGGCAAGCTGTCCTAAGACAGGGAACTCTGCATCAAACATAGCTTGTGTTGTCTCTGGATTGTAAATAATAAAAGAGAGCAGTGTAAGAATCATCGTTCCTAACATCAGACGCTTCTGCTTGGGAGAGAATTGTGGATTGAGAATCCATGTACAATAAATTACCGAATATGGACGTATCTCCTGCACGAAATCAATCCACACCGCATATGGAGTGTTACGGCCGAAAATCAAAGAATAAACGACATAGAAGGCAAGGATGCAAAGGAAAAAGCCAAACTCCCTCCACGGCTTATTATTAAGACAGTTGCGTCCCTTCATCGCAAAAGTATATATGATAAGGATGGCTGTCATCACCTCATCAATTGTCGAGAAGCCTGGCAGGTCGTTGTAGGCTATACAGGTAGGGAAGTATATTATCCAGAATAGTGTGAAAAAACGTGATATGCTGTTCATCTGTCAAAAGGGTAAAGTGATTCCGATTTTTTATCAAGCTTGAATATGTCTATATTATTAACGTCTGATAAATTTGGCCTTAAGATATGATAAATATATAAGCAGACTCTCTGGCAATAGATTCTTAATTTTTGTCTTTATCGACTTTTTGCTATCTATCCATGTTCCTGCATAATGGTGAATAGTACGAGTATTTGACGTAATGTGCAATCGCATAGTCGTAATATTTATTGGGCAAAAATATTCCGATGGATATATCCATACGCCTTCAACCTCTTGTATTCCTTTAACATCCTTCAAACCATGCTCACGTAAAATTCGGGTGGTTATATGCACAACTGTTTCCTGCGTTTTTATATCAGGATGAAACTCGAATTGCGCCTGCTCGTAATAATCCATTATTTTTCTAATAAGGCCGAGGCCGGGGGCTACGCCAAGGCCGAGGCCGGGGTTAGCTTCGGTTTTATGGGATGTGGGACCAGACTTCGGGTCTGTCTCACATCCCATAAAACCGCCACGAGCCACGATATCGTCCAGCGGACGTATTACCTCAACATCGGTATCAAAGTAAATTCCTCCAAATTGATAGAGCACCCAAAAACGCGCATAATCAGAAACGAAAGCATACTTCTTAAGTCGATAAGCCTCACGAGTATAGGGAATTATATTTACATCAAAATTAATTTCATTCCATTCTTTAATCTCGTAGTCTGGCAGAAATTTCTTCCACGACTCAATGCACTTTTTTGCATCTTCTGGCAAAGGATTGCCACCAAACCAGCAGTAATGAATTATTTTTGGTATCATCTCGTAATAGGGTTAGGTGTGGACAATGGATATTCCCTGTGAGAAACATTCACACTGTTGTAGACACCCCAACATAATAATAATTTTGAGGAATTTGTTATTGAATGCAAATTTACGAAATATTCATATTATAAAGACAAGGAGGGTGTTAAATTATATTAAGACAAAGGCTGTATATCACTTATATATGGCATTTATGATATCATCTCTCTGAGCGTTTATATAATAAACAGAGGGACATTGAGAAGAAAAAAACGATAATGACACAGAGGCAATACAACTCAGGTATTCTGCAAAAGAGTTATCATGATTTTATTTTTTAATCACAATGACGGGATAGACAAGCGTCTGCATGATGCTGTCTATCCCGTCATTGGGTTTAAATCATTGTCAGCTGAGATCCAGAATATCGGGATGCTCGGGGAGACTCCAAGACATCTGAATGACTGAATATCGGGATGCTCGGGGAGACTCCAAGACACCTGGATGACAGAATATCGGGATGCTCGGGGAGACTACTCGACACCTGAATGACTGAATATCGGGATGCTCGGGGAGACTACTCGACACCTGAATGTCAGGAGAATGGAATTATTCTGCGAGTGATGGAGTGAAGCGTAGAGTGTAGGTGTAGCTGCCGCTTGTGGGGCACTGGTACTGGGACAATGCCTGGTCGCCACCGCAACTGTTGTTGCCGAGTCCACGCTGATAGTAGTCGAAATGGGCATATATCTGCGACTGCTTGGTCATATCGTACCAGTGGAGACAGTCGGACCACATGGTGTCGCCAGAGCCGTACCATCTTGTCTCATCGAAGTGTCCGAGCGAGAATGCTACCTGTCCGCTTGTCTTGAGATTGAGCCTCACGTTGGCAGAACTGTTCGTCAGCGTCAGCTCACGGAGGTCCTGATGGTCGCCGAATGTCTGCGGATGCGGGAACTCCTCCATGAAAGCGTCAACTGTAGTGGTGTATCGTCCGAGCCATGAGCCTGTCTTGCGGTCTACGTAGTTAGACCATGGGCCACGGCCGTAGTACTCCACCTGCTCGAAGCCGCTGGGGAACTGCATGCCCAGTCCTATGCGGCGTGTCACACCCGTTGGGGTGAACGTCACGACCATATCAACCGTAGCGTCGGGATAGAAGGTATATGCTATTGTGTACGAGCAGTTGGTTGCCGTCCCCCTCATCGTCATTGTCGCCTTGTTGTCCTTAACTGAGAGAGCGGATGTGACGCTTGTATTGCTGCTGTTGACACATGCGGCAGAAAGGCTGCGGTCGTTGTCTATGTCACGATAGCTGTTGAAGTCGGGAGCGG
>OBLI01001265.1_pt1 | contig 25093 bp, 22 predicted proteins | sample 1519701 | NCBI WGS metagenome assembly OBLI01 (sample SAMEA3663005, study PRJEB22513) | pig gut metagenome | biome: pig gut; feature: pig-associated habitat; material: faeces | place: France | collected 2012
AAACGCCAATACCATCGGCGACCCAGGCAGGCAGTCCCCTACCCTTGGTTTTCCAAATTCGGGATATGTACTCGAAAGAATACACACCCCGAATAGCCGTAAGCGATAGGGATAGGATCGGGACTGTCCGCCGCCGAGAGTGGATGGTATGTTATACACAGAGTGATTTTCTTGGAAAAACAAAGAGAGAATGAAGCATCTGCCTATGGAATAGATTGTCGCCTCTTTCTCGAAACGTCATAGCATATGATTATATAATTAAACAATTACGTACATATAAAATACGTATTAATGTATTTATATATAGATAGTATCTTGGAAACAAAAATCGGGCGACTTTCCCAAGCCACCCGAAGAATAAAATAACTTTGTATTATGTCGATCAAAATTCCATTTTTCAGAGAAATTCCCGGGGATATTCCCCGGGGAATGAAAAAAATTCTTAAAAGATGTGGCTATCGCTATAGCCATTAGTTTACAAAAAGAGTTCTATTTTTTTCGTCTGCAAAGTTACGAAGAACGGGATAATTCCCCAAATTTTCCCAAACTTAGTCAAAATTTTAACATTTCAGATAAAAAAAGAGAAGAAAGTCTCCCGATTTCCTTCTCTCAAACAACAAAAAAACAGTAAACGTTTTCAGTGAAACAAATAACAGTATTATTTTTTCTTTTTCTTATCCGTGCTTGACTTCGGGAATTCTTTTTGGATTTCCTTTATCATATCAATCACATCCTGATTTACCTGCTCAAAGTTCTGGTAAAGGATACGTTCTTTGGCATCTTCCGACGGAAATTTGTATGCAATAGGAAGCGGATAATTCTCATAATCTTCTTTTTCTTGATTAATTTCCTTCATGTCGAAGTTAGTCTTGCAGAAGAACTTTGTAGTCTTAAACTCTTCACTCTCAGTTATATCGATAGAACCATTTCTTCCCATCTTTGTGGGCACGAAGTCACGTGCAGACTGTCCGCATATCCAACCAGAAGCCATATCAGAAATCTTCGATGCAGGCACGAGGCTGTCCATGTTTTCATTAAGGTTGATAGAAGTTTTATCCCTGTCAATGGTCATACCCTTCTTCATCTGTTTAACCTTACCGAACACATCATTGGACAGCCATTCAAGAGTCTCTTTGTTACGTGCGGAACCGCTGCACACGTTACCCACAGTAGTAATAATCTTCTGCATACCTACCTTTCCGTAGTCCGCTTCAAGCTGTGGCAACTCCTGAAAGCCCAAGGTCACAGACACCTTATTAGAACGAGCAGTACCTATAAGTCGGTCAATCTTATGGAAATAGAGAGTAGGCAACTCGTCGACGATAATGCTTACCGGAACGTTCTTGCCCATACCGCTGTTGACACGAGTAGTAAGACGGTTAAGAATCATAGCGTTCAATGCACCGATAATACTTTCCATTTCTGGGTCGTTAGCAATGACGAGATAACAAGGATTGTTCGGGTCAGAGACCTTCAAGTCAAAGTCATCGCCATCCCTATGGAATACCCAATATGATTCCTTTGTAGCCAGACGTGAAGTCTGAACACGGAGAGTACCGATCATACCTTCCAACTGTTCCATAGCCTTGTTCTCGTAAGCCGTCATGAACGGGCCCAAGAGCGGTGCAATTTCACTATCCGTGATAAGAACCTCGAATATTTCCTCATAGTCGTGATTAAGGAACGACAACACGTGAGGCATATCAGAGTACTTGCCCAACCAATAGTCAGGTTTTACGGGTACGGTCTTAGTTGAATCCATGAACACCCTACCAGTTAATTTCTTGTGTTTTGTCTCCGGGTCTTCAACAAATTCAGCAAATACCTCTTTACCTTTATAATAAGGTACTTTCTTGTAATTCACAAAGAAATATATGCACGCTGCAAGGAAGTTGACGGCAGAAGTCTGGAAGAACTGGTCTGAACCTCCACCACCTTCTTTCTTACCTTTTTGCAGAGATTCTATAAGAGTTTCCGCCGTTTCACTCGCCGCCGCAAGGTTACTGATATATTTCTGCTGAATAGGATTCACACGTTTTGAGTATTCCACATTCACGAAATTGATGATATTGAACGTACACCCCTTCGGAGTGCGTCCCGCTTCCTTATTCTTACGATAGTGATAATATAGCTCAGTTGCCAGTGTTGGGAATTTATAGTCATAAACAACCATGGCGAAGCCTTTGGCAGAGTGCTGACGAATAAAAGGGTCAATCACCGAGAAAGTCTTACCAGAACCAGGAGTACCCACAACCCAAGTGCCACGGAACGGATTAATAATGTTCACCCATCCCTTTCTCATCTTTCCTTTATAGTAAAAAATCATAGGGATATTCACGGAGTATTTGTTGTCGATCTTCTCCTTAGTCTGCTCAAAAGACTCGTTTTCAAAGTTAAATCTATCCTTTAGAATATTATCCTTTAAGAACTTCGAGATATTGTCCAGTGCCACATGAATAAGTATTGTTCCGATAAGAGACAAGAACATATACACCCAGATGGATGTTTGAAAATACAACCATGCACTTTCCGAGTCGTAATAGAACGCCCATACGGAAAGGCCCACAAACAAAAATCCAATAATGATAGGGTAATACACCTCCGTCTTAGGATTAAATTCGATGTGTTTTCTGTTTCTAGTACCAATACACGTCAAGCATATCAATATCAAAGTGGCAAGTTTCGACAGCGCGATATTTCCCGGATTATAAATCAACCAAGACTGTATCCTGCCATGAATGTTTACCACGATATCACCCATTGAATATAACAATCCCGATGGTATTGCATATTCAAAAAACTCAAGCAAAAGCGATACATATATAGTTATCCTAAATACTTTGTACCCACTTTTTTGATCTTTAGTCTCTTCCATAATAATAAATTACACAAAATATAAAATAAAACTAATTACTGATTCCTATTTTCCCGTTCAACTTCCAATCCTCTATACATTTCTTTGCAACATTACTCCTGTCAACTTTTCTAAACTCATAATTATTTAGCAAACTATAATATAGAGTATAAAAATTAGTAGAATGAATCGTGAAGGCTAATTTTCTTATCTTTTTACTTAGCTCCCTCATTTTTAGTCTAGCATCCTCAAGTAGTTTAATTCTATCAGTTTCTTTGACTTTAGCACGTTGTTCTCTTGGTTTTTTCTCACCAATACCAATAAACATACTATTTAATTCTTGTACCAACTTAATAACATCCCATAAAGTTTCCCTTTTTTCCTTTAAAAGAATTGTGACAAATGCATTTTCACCAATATTTGGAGTTGCTCGTACTTCTTGCGCTGCCATATTAAAAGACCTCACAAGATCTTGTATTTCCAACCCCATGCCCACCACATTGGCATATATCAGCAGCTTATCTTGAATAGAATCAAGGTAGAGATAGTATTTTTTTCTAAAATCCATGTATTCTCTGGTTTTACTGCTATACCATTTAATACCAGGAACAGTAGCTGCAGTAGCTAAAGTAGTACCATTAATTGCCGCCTTATGGGTTTTGGTATAGAAGTTCCACGCAACACTTAATGCCTCGTCAGTATACACAACATTTTGTGCATACAACCCATTGTATGACGCAATTGTCATTATTAATATAATGATATATCTTCTCATAACTATTATTTGTTTAATATATGTTCTACTTGGGGTATTCTTTTCCATCTATCCAAGGCTTCCCTTGCAATACTCCCGTTTGTTTTCTGAAGCATTCCCTGAGTCATATTTTTCCAAACATCTGTGAGAGTATAATATGCAATATTGTAAGCCATACGGTATAGATTATCATTCAATCTCTCCAAAGTATCATTTAAATCCCACCATACTTGCGCCCTGTCTTTTCCTGAAAGCATATTATTTTCTCCACCTTTAGAAAACACATTTTTAAGTAAATATAGGGACAATATAATTTCATCAGCCACATGTATATAACTTTCTGTCAATAAACCATTATAAACAATACCGCCTGGGTTTGATCTAATAGCTTTTTCAAGTTTTGTAAGGTTCAATATTACTCTGACTATCTGTGAATAAACACCATATGCCGCCTGAGCCTGCTGAGCATAGGTTTTTGCTTCCATGAGGTAGTTGGAAAATTTCTTCTGCCACCTTGCAATACTATTCATTTCACCCGCTTGCGTAGTGACTTCTGCCATATTTAGCATTTCTTTCTCCGCTTGTTCCGTGATTTTTTTGTTGAGTACAACTCCTTGACCTTCAAGCGTGGCAATCTCCGCCACATTGATTTGTTGTGCCCTACACACGCCCCTTCCCCCTACCAACATTGTTATCATTAAAATGACAACAATATAAAATTTATCTATTAGTAATTTCATATACGCCCTTTCTCTTTTTGTTGAACTCAACACGCTCCCTTATCTGATACACCACGTCCCAATGTTCCCTAATGCCAATAATATCAAGTACCGGCATATTCTTATCCCCAGAGAATATTTTAATTGTTTTGATACCAAATATTTGCTGCAACACACTCCTGGTCTGTTGATAGTCCACGATACGGTATAGTTCCATATAGTCCGTAGACTGTACGGCCACGCCATGAACAAAAAGCAGCTGTTCGGCTGTGATGATGTATTCCATCCTCGCCAGATACAAAATCTGATAAGCCAGATACAAAACCACAACCCCTGCTGCAACATACAATATCCATCCATAACTTTCCATAAAGAAGCCACCTGCCATCGCAGCAATGGCAAGAAGGATAAACGGCAGCTGATCTATGAAGAACTGCTTGTAATGCGGTCTCAGTACAATAGTAGGTATTGTATTGACAATTCCACCTTGAGGTATATACACACGATTCATAACAAAACAATAAAAATATTAATAAATAACTAAACACTCAAACCTCTAACTTGATTTTCCTGTTCTCCACGATTTCTTTCCTGGGCTTCATTGAATAATCCCTGAGACATATTTCCCGCAATATCATTTACAGGAGGAACATTTCCATTCAACGCTGCAAGAACGCCCCGTGAAGCCTCCTTCTGTAGTTCATTTGCGGCATCAGCTCTCAAATTAGCATCTTTGTCTTCCATGCCCTTCGGAACACTATCGACAGTGTTTCTGTTAATAAAGAAAGTACCAATCCTATTAACCCTATCCTTTATTTCGTCGGGATTTCGAGTTCGCTTCTCTTTCAAATGTTTATCTTCAACAGCTTTTTTTGTTTTAACCGAAGTGTCATGGTCAGACACATCATCCTTATCAGAGAAGAAATCCTTGATTTTCTCCCCGACCTTATCCATAGCATCCGCAAATTTTTTTCTGTGAAATTCCTCGTCCCACATCAAAAACGGTTTAATTCTAAATCCACCCATATTTTTGTATTTTATATTATTATAATTACATATGTATGTACGTACAAAATACATACATACATATTACCAAACTACATACCCAATCCAGCACCTCTCTGTCTTTCCTGATTCTCAGGATTATCGATAGAGGCAGATTGGAACGAGCCCTGAGCCATCGCTTGAACATTCTTAATATCCAAACCTTTCTCCTTCTTCTCATCAGCAGTACCAATTTCCTCATTACCACTGAGGGCACGCAAAGAAGACTTGCCAAGCTCCAGTTTATCCGGCACCTCGAGCTTTAAATCTTCCCATGGCACCAATGATGTGAGATACTTTCCACGCTTAGAATCATCCAGAGCCAACACCTTGTTCACCTCTTTCTGATTCAGTCCTACTTCTATGACCTTTCCGTCTTTAAAGATAGCCAACTTAGCACCCTCATCCGTGCGCAATGCCTGTACAGATCCTTCCTTCATATTAAGGTTGTCCGCATCCTTAATGGCAATCTTACTACACTTATAGTCAAAGAGCTCAACACGATGCCAATCATCCATTTCCTTATACATCTCGGTTTCTTCCTTGTTAAGAGGAACAAAGACCATCTTTCCGTTAACCGTAGCCTGTATAGAAGAATAGAAATTAGGAGTTAAAGGATTGGAGTTTTCAACCAACTTCATATTTTTGACATCCACAGGTCTTCCATTCTCCCTCTCAAAGAATATATCCTTGCCAGGATACATATCCGCTACAGCACCGTTAACATTCGTGATAACCTCCCCGTTCTTTGATTTGAACTGAGCATCCGCCATTCCACGAATATGTCCATCCTTGTCCTTTGTCAAGTCATCCATAGTGACAGAAGGCTTCTCGTCCATTAATTTAATACCAGGCATTTTCTTTTCCAACAAGGCCTTAATTTCCTCAGGAGTACCCTTTGATAGAATATCAAGTTGCTTCTTAGAAAGAAAAGTTTCTCTAATTTCACCAACATTATTAATTAATTTTAGAGTATAAGGTATAATTGATTTACCTCTGGAATGATTAGGTGTAACAACAAAAGCCACGTTATTTCCATCCTTATCATAGAACGCTTTACCAGACTCCAAGTTGTTTATACGAGAATTAATATTGAAAACTTTGTCCGTTTCCTTTCTCCACTGACCCTGTTCATTCGCTTTAGATGTGACGGGTTTTAAACTATCAATAAACTTTATCATGTCGGCTTTATGGGCACCTCCCACTAACCGTGCAGCCCCACCATTTTTTACAGCACTATCAGGCGCACCTTTTAAAAGATTTCTTACTTCGTATGTGATATCAATATTCGGTTTTTTATCAACCAAAGATTTGGCTATCTGCTCGGGAGTTTCACCCCTCAGATTATCAATCAATTTTTTAAATATTCCTGCCATAATCCAATTGTTTTAAATTAAACGAATTTTATTTTCACTAAACAAGTTTTAGTTGGGGAAGGAGCGAAGCCCCTGTCCCAACATAGAGTATCAGCGTTTCATGCTGCCGGAACGTTCCTGACCTTCTTTCTGAGAGTTCAGAATCTGTTCAAAATCTGCACCTGCGGACAACCCAGGAGTCCCGTCCAGTAAGCCTTTGTTAACAATACGTTCATACGCCTTGTTGACATTAGCATCAAGTTTCTCCTTCGCAGCAATCTGTTCAGGAGTCTTTTCAGTCTTAATACCGTAGGCTGTGTTGTACATATGGTTAAAGAGGTCACGTACGACCTTACCCTTCTCTCCACGATTATAGTAACAAACAATCTCCTTTGACATTAAGAATTGCTCGTCTCTGGAAAATCTCTCCGTATTCTTAGAGATTTCACTACCATCACGGTCTTTATAATCAAAGGCCTTTTTGATAGTATCATCACTCAGAACCAAGACACCACTATCAGCGACCATGTTAATAGCCTTCGCTGTTGTGGGGTTAGGAATATTGAATTCCTTAGCGAAATACTTATAGAAATCGACCTTATCACGCAAGTAGTTAACTTGTTCCTCGGAGAGGTCTTCACCCTTCGTTACAGCCAATGAAATTTGGGCTTCAGTAAAATAGCTAAACTTGTATTTTGGAGGAGTAAGAACTTTCTCCTCCTCCTGAGGTTTCACGTTTTTTTCATTGGAATCTCCAATGGAAGGTTTCCCATCATTCAAATTACGAACCTTACCATTAAATGGTGTGCGATCAAACGCAAGATCCTGTGCGGCTTTTATTGCCTTGTTAATTTTTTCTTCCTCGGGGTTATTTACCCCTGTCATATTCCATCCACTCATAATTGTAAGTCTTAAAATTAAACACTATATTATATTAAACACAAAACATTCAATTTAATAAGTTTTATTCAAATTGCTCATAAACAGTGACTTAAAAGTCTTTTTTTTGTTCTAATAATAGAAACCGTAGTCAATACTGTGAGACCAACCAGTACCCCTACCACAGGCAAGGCATAATACAGCTCCTTTCTACACTGACAGTCCCTTAGACTCTTGTCTTTCATTTCCAACATGATTATCATATTCGTTTTGATAATTCGCAGCCGCCATAGCATGAACATCGACGTGAGGTTCAGATAAATGTCCCCCAGACATTTTTTGTCCGTCACTTACATTTTCTTTCAGTGCGGCAAGCAAGTTTTCTCCCGCAATTTTCTGTAGAGAATTATTCTCCGCAATATCATTAAGGAATCCCCTCGCCTTGTTGTTGTCCCAATATCTGAATATCCTCGACTCAGGATATAATTCGCGGAACTTCTCAACCTGTTCCTTGGTAACATCACTTCCGTCAAAAGGATTAAAGATACCCTCTTTGAACATCAACATACGTACCCCATGAATATCCGCCGCTCTTTCAAAGCCAACATTATCATGGTCTCTTTCACCCTTAGCCAATTCCTTTTCCTCCTCAGTTTTGGGTTTATAAACCATATTAGCGACGTTTGCATTTCCGCCAAAGGCATTCAAGAGATATGCGAGATCGTATTTCACTTTATCCTTGTCTATTTCATTTAGAGGAGAATTTTTTCTACCGAACTGAGCCCCCTCTCCTTTGTATTCATTATCTACCTCGTGAACACCAGGGTTTACCTGTTCTTTGTTATATACATAATGAGCCATTTCATGTGCGGCGACGTTCACGCCGATGTTTTTAATTTCGTTGACGTTAATATAAGCTATACCATCCTTAGAATCCATCTTTCCGTCAACATACATTTCTCGCACATCTTTTATGCCCTTTTCAATAACATCATTATCGTCATCATCCAATTCCCCGCTTGCAATAGACTCTTCTGCTTTTGTCACAAGTTCTTCGGAATTAGCATAAAACGAGCCCGTTCCCCATTCATCTTGAATAATTTTCAGATATTCATTAGAGTTCTGTGCTCTCTCAATAATACGGTCATAAGTGTTCCTTATATCACTAGGCATCTGTTCTACAGATTCATAACCAAGCGAGCGACAAGCCCTCATTTGAAAAGCTTCCGAGTTAAGATATGCCCTTTCCGTCAAAACGGACAAATCCCTATCGTCAATATCAAACTCCGATAACTTTTCAGCCATCTTTTCATACGAGAAATCCTTCTTTGACATAACAGAAGCCAAAGCCTTATAGTTCATAGTCATATCAGAAGGGGTCTGAGTCACGGGATCAAACAATGCTCCGTTTACACTGAAGTTTACGAGCATACCCTTTGTGACTTTAGGATAAACCTCTTTAAGATGTTCATTACCCTCAAAGAATTCTCTCTCATAAGAATATTCAATATCATCAAAATTAACAGGATGGTCTTTATCCGGGCCCCACTTGGTTTTAGGATACATAGTCCCTACAGGTTCAGGAACTTTTCCCGAACCTTTAACCTTTTCCGCACTGGAAAATAAATCATTCAGAACATTATCATCTTTATCCATAACCAAATAGTTTAAATATTCAACACTTATATTATCTTCCAATACCAGTACTCTGCTGTTGCCCGGCAGATTGGTCTTCACCCATGGCATGAGAGTACGCCGCAGAAGCCATCGCCAACACAGACGAAGCCTTTACAGTACTTGCACCAATGTTAGACTCATATTTATCGGGAGCGGTAGTATTCCCCATTGAAGCACTTTCCTTTCCGATGTATTTATCTATGTACATACGTCCCATTTCCTCAAAAGACATCGTCTTCAAGTCAATACCGCTGTTCGCAAACATCTTTGAGAGAATACGCCCGCGCTGTTCATTGTCAACAGCAAGCATCTTTTCACTCTGTTTCGCGGACAATTCATGCGAGGCGACATTTCCGTTGAATGATATAGACACCTTAGTTTTTCCGCCCTCGATCTGTTCTACATCCATTTGAGGTTTTTCCGCTACAAGACGGTCTATATAGTCAGCGAGAGATTCCCTTCTTTCCATCCTGTTGTACAAAGGTTCATCAAGGAAATAATCCGGCGAATAACTCTTCAGCAGTTCGACACGTTTCAAATCGTCATACTTCATCAAATCAATCGCCTGAGTCCTTGTCAGTGGTATGTTCAGCTCCTTACCATCAATAAGACCTTTGAGCATATATACAGGCTGTCCCTGTTTATCAACGCCTGCCTTCACGAGTTTGAGAGACTGAATATTCACGGCACGCCCGGTCTCTCGTTCACGAAGAGCACCGGCTTTGGATATGGCATCAAGCAATTGAGGATTAACTTCCCTCCCTTTGCCCCGAAGAAGGAATTCCTTGTCACCGTCACGGGCTTCAATCTCACGAGGATTACCCTTGATAGACAGAGTAGCTTGTTCAACCGCATCTTTGAAAGAGATTTCTTCGAGATAATCCCTTACATCACTGTTCTTATTGACACTATACACCGAGTTTTTAAGTAGAGCGATACGATTTTCAATATCAATACTGTCACCCGTAAAGTTCCCCGTCAAAATAGCCTTAGCTGTATTCTTGTCAATCTTGACGATAGTGTCCTGTTTACCTTTAATAGGATTTCCGTCTCTGTCATATCCAGTGCTTAGGCAGACTACACCCCTATCTGGGTCAATATCAATACCCTTTGAGAGAAGATAATCCTTAAACTTTTCAGGAGTGTAATTTTCAATTTTGCCTTCAACAAATTGTTTTTTCGCGGCTTCCTCACTTGGATAGTCAAAAGCGTTGTTATATCCCATCGAAATCAGCTTACCATAAGAGCCCAGTCTATTGGATTCCCCTATTTTCACATCTTCGAATGTTGAAGCAAACAGTTCCATCCTCTCGTTCTTGCCACCCTGCAAGAATTCCTCATAGCACTTAGAAGAAATATCCTTTGCAGTCAGCACTCCCTCAATATCAGCCACCATTAAGGACTTTCCATCCCTTTCGCGCACCTGTATCTCGCCTACATTCAGTTCGCGTCCACCTTCAATATTTACTTGGAAAGATTTATTACCTTCACGAGCAAGTTCACGTCCGTTGACGCAAGGATAAACCCCGAAGGCATCCTTACCAAACTCAGCCCTGTTCTTCATGGCAAATTCATTTTTGGTATCAGAACGATTAAGTTCCGACTCCACGGCAATAGTCAATCTTTCGACCTCCTTGTACTGCCGCATATCTTTCGCCACCTCTTCTACTTTCAGTTGTGCAAGGGAAGGTAGGACAACCCCTACCCTTCCTTGACTATTATTCAGAACATAATAACCTTTTTCCATACCAGAAAGCTATTAAATATGAGTTTAAACACCACGTCCCTTGGCATTATGTAAGTCAAGGTCCTGAGGTCTGTTATTTTCAACTTCATTATAGTTAGCAGCCGCAAGGTTGCTGACATCACGTGCAACAAGGACAGATCCATCCCCGACTCCAGGTTTGAAATATCCCTCACGAGAAATTACCACATTACCGGGATGATGATGGGGTCTTCCCAAATCCAGGGCGATGCCGGCGGCCACACCTCCGACAAGAGCCAGTCCATTGAGAATAGCCTTGCCAATATTGGTCTTCTGCCCTGGCAAAGTCTTCAAATCTACCTCTGGGAACACTTTCGCAAAGTACCTCATGCGACCATAGTCATCCATAGACAAGAACTTGTCGTACTGTTTCTGAGATATCTCATGAGAAACGACCTGGCCGTTAATGACAGCCGACATAGTATATTTATTGTTTCCGTCCTTGTCCTGTCCGTCAAGTTTCGCCACCCGAATATCGCCGACCGTTACTTCGCGTCCGCCTTCACCCTCACGGAACCACCCTTTTTTGGAGTTTACATCCTTGAGGGAAGCACCATCCACATTGTCAGAAACCTTGCCTTCCCAAACAGATTCCTTTTCATTAGTCTTGACATCAGCTTTCTTGTTGTCTTTTGTTTCCCTCTGGACAACATCCTTTTTCTCTGCATCAGAAGTTGCAGTATCATTGGACAAAGGTTTCCATTCAGAAGAATTCTGTGTCATCCACTTGTCAAGAATAGCAACCTTGTCTTTACTGTCAGCATCACGGAACTGAAGATAATCCTTTTCAGATATACGCTCCTTATATACATCCTCGCCCACCTTAGCTTGAACGATATAATTGTTTCCACTCTTCCGAATATCCACATAGTCGTTCTCACCAAGACCATTAACTTTGAACTTAGCTACAGGAGACAAAGGAGACAAGTCTATATCATTATTATTATATTTTGCAAGGATCTTGCTTCGGACTTTATCATCACCCTTAACGAAACGTTCAAAATCCTTCTCAGAAACGGTCATCTTTTTCTCCTCCCCGTCTGCTGCTACAATTATATGGTGTGCCCCATTGATACCATCAGTAAACAAAGAAACCTTAGCATCACCTATTTTAGTATAATAATCATCCTTACCAGCATTAGAATTCAGCTGTTTTGTGACACGATCTTCTGTCAGCAAATAAGCATCATCCTTATTAAGAGAAGAATTATGTGGCGCGCCATCATAAAAGTACTTGTTATCAGATGCACTCAAAAGAACTTTCATCTTTTCAGTAGTACCACCCTTAGAGAACTTCTTATAGTCTTCCTTGGATATATTATAACTTTCCACCTTGTTATTGTTTTCCCCATCACGTGAAACAACAATCAAACTGTATTTTCCATCAGGCATTTTCTCCGCTTTGGCAGAAGAAAGAGTAATAGGGTTATGTTCCTTATCAAGAACAAACTGCCCCTTGTTAAGAATATCAACCACAGAAGCATCAATCTTAGATCTTTCAGCAACTTCGAGATTAATCTTACTGCAGGCAAGTTTCATCTTACCCATATTGTCGCTACGGGCAAACTTCTCGGCATCCTCGGCAGAAATCATCCTCTTTTCAACTATACCATTGACATCTGCGGTCAATATGTAGCTTCCGCCAGGCGTTCTTGGCGGGAAAACAGCTACTTTCTTAATCTCCACCTCAGATTTATTACCACCACGAAGGAACATATTCTGAACCATTCCGTTGCTATTAAAATAAGCAGTAGCGGCATCAGTCATTTGGCTGATAGGTCTTCTTTCTGAACCCTTTTTCTCAACAGCCTCTGTAATAGTGACTACCCCGCGCTTAATTTCCTCTTCTGTCAAAGGTTCAACTATAGGAGGTTTTACTTCTATATGTCTTGTGTCGCTGATATCTTTCAGTTCACCAACAGTTATTGTAGCTGTTTTGACAACACGCCCGGCAATCTCCTCTTGATGGTCAATTGCGAATCTCGTAAGACCATCAATAGTAAGTTGTTTTGTTCCACTCTTATCGAAAGAATTCAAAAAATCCAGACGTTGCTGAACGGTCATGCCATGATTAAAGGGGTCATAATTATTACCCACAAGGATTTTCATCATTCTTTCATTACCGTTCTTTACATCAACATCAAACCCGTCAGTATTCCTTTTAACACCGACAATATGGGCCTCTGGAATGGCGGAAATACCCATAGAAGCAGCATAATCCACAATAGCCTGTGCATCTACGGTTTTACCCTGTATAACGTATAGTCTATCCTCGTATGAAAGAGGTTCTGTACCGTTTATACCTTTTCTAAAAGCCGATTCATTGCCGTATTCATAAACAGATCTGCCGCCTTCAACAGCAGCATCGTCAATCTTTATTTCATCGAATGTCGAAGCAAACATGTTAAGGCGATGCTTATCGTCGTAATTAAGGAACTTGCCGTAAGCCTTGGCAGAAATCTCCTTCTGCATAACCTCACCGTTCACGTCCGCCGACATGAAATATTTATTGTTAACTTTGTCCACCCGAATCTCGCCGACATTCAGCTCACGTCCACGATTGCAGTTTACAAACCATCCCTTTTCTCCCATTATGGAAGCAATCTCACGTCCATTAACCGCCGCTGGATCATTATATATGAGACCCCTTTGAACATCGATATCCTTTTTATACAACTCATCAGCGTACTTTTTTTGGTTTTCATCTAACTGTTTCTGCTTTTGAGCAAGGATACGCTTGTCCTGTTCTATAAAATCTTTTTCAATGATATCCTTGAATTCAGGTTTGGCCTCGATATCAAGCATCTCATTTCCCTTAAGCATCTTACCGGTTATTTTGTCCTTGAACTTAGAACCGATAATCTGATTAAGAAGGAACACCCTCTCTTCAAGAGAATAACCCTTCTTAGCCTTTTCATCATTGATAGTAACACCTTTAACAGGCTTTTTAGAATCAACAACGAAATTGTCGCACATTATAGCACTGAGTTTCTTTCTAATCTGAGGATCATCTTCCTCAGAGAAAGTCACATCAGCTCTCAATGCCTTACTCTGAATAGTAACTGTACCCTTGTCACGGTCAACAACAATACCGTGAGAATCAAGAATAGTATTCCACAGTTTGGGATTATTATTACAAGTCTTAGCGGAATAAAAACCTTCCACCACCTTGTTTCTCGGGGCTGGTTTGAGTATCTGAGGTTCAATTTTCTGAACCGCATTGTTCAAGTTATTCTGCGGACCGTTACCTTTATAATAAAAGCCATATCCGCCGCTAATCATCTCACCGGGTTTAACTCTACCATCAGGACGTTCAGACACCCAAGGAGTAACATAGTTTTCAAAATACATTCCACCAATTCTTCTACCGTGGAAAGGTCCACCACCCCATATAGCAGGTCTGAAATGACTTCCAAAGCCATATCCACTTCCCCAACCATACAAACGATCGCGCCAAGAACCATAATAATGGGGATTGTTGCCGTATTCGCCAACACCTATACGGTATCCATGAAGACCTGTAGCGACAGTGCTCATTGCGTTCTTCGCATACACATAAGCCATCGGGCAGTCAAAGTCTTTTTTAACAATACCCACAAAGGTATTATAAGCTTCTTTGTTCACGGACTGATAGCTGCCGCCCCAATTCATCAGCTTACGAGCCTGATCATCTGTGATGTTATATTCAATAACAGGGGAATCATGTCCCTTAACGATAAGGACAGGTTTTCCATTATCGTTAATTGATATACGAGCCTGAATACCATTACGCATAAGGAGTTCTCTTAATTCACGAGAAACATCCACCCTACGAGGATTGGTGTCTATTATTGACATAGTTTTATTATTTTATAGTGTTTATTAAAAAGCCCCGCCCGACCCTGCGGGTTGGACAGGGGCTCGTGTTTAACCCTTATTTTAAATAAAGCATTATACAAGTGTGTCTATTCGACCAATAGGGATCATATTTGTCGATACCGCCCCTACTAATCATCTGAATATCCGCCTGCTCTACCCCTCTTTGCATTAACAGTTTGCCAAGATAAGCAGCTCTCTTGTCGGAGATTTTTCTATTACCCTTCACCTTACCTGTCTTACTATCGGCTGCACCGATAATCTTGACCTTCAAGTTATGCTTATGAATAACCTTTGCAATCATGTCAAGATTGATGATCTGCGACGGGTCAGTGAACTTTGTTGAATTGAACCTAAAGAAGAACATTATAGGAGCACCGATATAATTACCATCCCTTACATAAGCAAAGTATGGAATACTGTCCTTAGCTCTCTCAGCAGCCAACTTTGCAAGTTCAGCATTAGCCATTCGAAGGCGAAGCGAGTTTATACCGCTGTAATTATTCTTACCGCCACCATTACCGTTTACACCCAGTTTAGCATCAGCATCACAGTAAGCATCAGTCTTCGCATCATACTGCAGTCCGGCACCACCTGAAGCATAAAGTTCCTGTAGCTTTCTGATAAGAATATCATTCTGATAAATATACGGTTTTGCATCAATGACACGTTTCCAGCCAGTCTTTCCGATATTCACTGTAACACCGACACTTGCCTGAAACAGATGGTCATTGAACTTGGAACCATTGCCTATTCCATCAAAATCTCCCAATGTAGTGGTATTGCCAATCTCAGCGGAAACAGAAAGACGGTCATTGATAGCATATTCACCAATCAGACCGTAGGAAATACCGAAAGGTTTCATTCCGTTGTAGCTGTTATGAACGATACCGCAGCCAAGATAAGGGATAATACCCCACTTAGGCTGTTCCCCATTAGTAGAGATGAACACCGGCGCAAGGTTATAAAGAAAATCAGCATGAATAGACTGATAGTCACAATCACGAAGCTGAGAATCGGTAAATCTCAAACCCTGAAAAGAAATACGGCCACCGACCTTTGTAGTAAACCACTTTCCCGCAGAAACATTCAGAAGAAAATTACTACGGTCATAAAAATCGCCGCATCCAACAGGCTTTCCGATAAAAGAACCCGAACCGCCCTTCAAAGACACAAACCAGTTAGAGTCCCATCCGCTACCCTGATATATGTCATCCATATATGTAGGGCTGATAGGATCAAGGTCATTCTCAACAAACTTCTTGCCATCACCATCTCCTGAGGGTGCGGCAACGACACTGGCAGATATGCACAGTCCCGCAAATAAAGTAAAAATTCTGTTCATAATAAATCGAAATAATATATTAATTCGCCACAAAGTTACTAAATCAAGTCAGGTATAACACGGCATTCTAAAACTAAGTCTTGATTTAACACATTTAAGAAATGTGATAGAAAACAGAAAAAATCAATGACTTACCAAAAATAAATCCCAAAATATTTGGAAATATCCAAAAAAATACATACCTTTGCATGTCAAACTAAAAAACAGAAAGGAAACAGCTATGAAAACAGCAAGTGAAAAGGTGTGGGCAGAGGTGTTCGGTGTTGAGCTCCCTGCCGAAAATACCACGAAGAGTGAAAAGAACACAGCACCTGCAATTGGCATACCCAAAGTGCTGGACGATGATGACTCCAACATCGAAGGAGTATGTGTGATGGATTTTTCAGGGTTTCGTGATTTTGTGAACGAAAACGGCATATAAAAAGAAGGAGTGAAACATCACTCCTTTTTTATTTAAAAAAAAAGATGACCACCTTCACGGGCAGTCATCTTCGTTGAATAAACGAAATAAATTAATATAAATTAGTAGTTACAACAATCTTTTCGGTCTTACCATCCTTTCGAATATACAAACCCTTACGTGAAGGAACAGTCTTTCTTCCAAGCAAATCATAGTATTTTGCTTCATCCATTTCTTTTTCAATACTATGAACAGAAGACACCACATCTTTCAAGAGAATCTTCAAAGAGAGGTCATCAGTTTTGTTTTCGCGATCACTGTCACCATAATTAGATACATCCCTCAGAACGGAATTAGCCATATTCTCAGTCATATCAAGATCTTCATCATCCCATAATTCAAAAGACCTCGCCAAATCCACCAGATTTTTAATCCCAGACAAGACCCTCTCTGTTTCTGCGTTCATTTCCTCATTACCCGCTACATGTACCATGAATATGTCAGCCACGGTTGAAGGCATAATATGAAGAATATTATCTTGTTTCTCAGCCAACTCCACAACTGATTCGCGAAGACGGTTTTTAGCATATGTATGAAAGTCTCCCTCACCTCTAAGTATCTCAATTCTCCCAGTTGAGACATTTACCTCAGAAAGGTCATCAGAGAACTCCAACACACGATAGTTGCAAGGATACGTTGCAAGAGATCCTGTAGAAATATCAACTATAGACTTGGACAAGTCCGCATTAAAATCAGTTGCAATATCCGACGTATGTAAATGTCCAGTCAGTATCATACGCACGCCGGCATCAGCCAAGCGGTTTCGAACATTCTCCCAATCAGAAACCACTGCCTTGCTGTTCATCAGTTCAACCCCAGTATAATGAGGAAACAGAGGATGATGCATCATGGCAAAAACGGTCTTTCCGAACTTTTTTGCACTCTCAACCTTATCCTCAATCCATTTTAATGTTTCCTCAGACACTACACCTGAATGAGAATCAATAGCAGCAAGCACCAACCCTGGAGCTATCTCACGAACATACGACAGTGAATTTGGGTCCTTCATGGAAGCATCGTCATATCCGGCAAACGAGTATGTATTTCGAAAAATATCCTTGCTTTTGTTTAGAAATATCTCTCTTGTTATCTGTATTAGAGAATCCTTCAAAGCTAATCGCCCTATATCGTGATTACCAGGAACAACACAAACAGAAATTCCGCAATCAGTAAGAGCCTGCAATTTTTTTGCCATTAGGCTATGGCTTAAAGAATCCCCGTTCTCTGTAAGATCACCAGTAACAAGCACCACATCAGGTTTAATTACATTTTTGATTTTTAAAATCATCTCGTCCACAATATCATTGCTGAGATCAGTCATTTTAGTATCGGAAATAGACTCATTCTGTGAGTTGTTAACCCCGATACTACTTGATGTTCCCTCTTCAATTATATGAGGGTCAGAAAAAACAACAACCTTAACACCCGCAAAAATGTTGCCAAATGCTACAAATGAAAACAAAGTAAAAAGTAAAAACCTTCTCATATATACCTATTTTAAATTAAACAATATCAATCAATCTTTCTTATCCACCTATTCTCAGGTTCCAATCCCCATTGTATATGCCACTGATTACCAGTTTCCTTATCAAGCAGCACAAACTGATAGATATTCTTGGTGGCATACAGTTCATATTTACAATAATTGGTATTAGAAAGAGACTCACCGTTAATAACATCAGAGCCCTCTTCCGCAATATCAAGCGACCATTGAACCATCCAAACCCTACCTGTAAAAGTATCAAGTTTCAGGAGATAATTCATATTGTCAGTCTGATACAGCTTATATCTATTGGCATTAAGATTACTTGCGACATACTGCTGACAGAAATTCAGAATATCCATCTTTACAGAAATATCATCCAACACAGTCTTTTTGGATTTAGTTGACTTCTTCTTTTTCTGAGGTTCTCCCTGCTTTACTTCCTCTATAGTTTCACTCTTAGTGTTATTAGATTCATCAACCACGACAGTAGAATCTGAAACAATATCATCATCGTAAACTTCCTGTGAAAAGCCCCCAGCGGAAACACACAGAAAACATAGTAATATAAGAACTTTTTTATTCATCTCCATCATTATTTAATATATTGAGAACATAAGGTAATAGAATTACCACCTACACTGATGACTTTACACTTAGTCCAATGTCTTTTCGGTTCTTCGGGCTTTTTATTATTCTCCTTGCAGGAAGAAACAATAAATAAAAGCATAACCGCCAATACGGTTCTAACAAACATTTTCACCATAACATATACAATTATTAAATTTACACTGCAAAATTAGAGTTTTCAAAAGTAAAAGGAGAATTTGCTGAAATTTTCTCCCAAAATTAACATTTGAATGAAAAACAAACAAGAGGGAAATGTTAAAATTTCAATTAATTTTGGGAAATTCTTTGGTTGTTGGGGTTTGGTGTACCTTTGCACCGAACTTTTAATATTTCTAAGTTATGAGAAGGAATACATTATTCTATTTATTTATGGCTGCAATAGCCTGTCTGGGGGGGGTAATTCTCACCTCTTGTGACTCTGTGGAGTCTGACTCTTTTTCAGACTCTGGAAAAATTGCGTTTGTAACTGCTGACGAGGATGAGACCGACTGGGGTGTAAACACCAGGGCGGCTATTGTGTCTGCGTCGGACTTTAACTCCAAAGTATCTTCTTTCCGTGTGTGGGGATATTTTGATTCCTCGGCAGCGGCGGATGGGGCGACTCCCGGCGGGTTGTTCGTGGGTGAGTCGGCGACAGAGGGTGCTGTCATCAACGGCAACGGCTCTGGAACGTGGACATTTGCCAATTCTTCCCTCGAGCGTTTTTGGCCACCGACGAACTCGCCTCTTAACTTCCAGGCGGTGGCTCCCGCATCGGATGCGTCGTTCTCTATATCTAACACGGTATCGAACTCCCTGCCGCACGTGGTGGCTGACGTTACAGTGCCTACTGACAATGCGGCTCAGAAGGATATTATGTTTGCTTCTGCTCCTTCGCAGACGCAGTCTTCTAATGGCGGAAAGGTGTCTCTCGCCTTTAAGCATGCGATGTCGGCCATCCGTTTCTCGGCGAAGACAAGTGCTTCGACGATAACGGCGGAGGTTGGCGGCATAACGCTGTGTAACATACGCTCGACAGGAAAGGTTGGGTATATCACCGACAATACATTAGGGTATTCCACTGATGCGTCGCCCGTGGCTTCTTATGCCCTGGGTATGTCGGCGAAGACTCTTTCCACCACTCTCACTAATCTTACTAACAGTGACGGTAATCTCATCATGCTGCCGCAGACAACGACGGCGTGGAGCCCGTCCGTGCCCGTGGCAAGTGCGGGAACTGCCACTTATGTCGCCTTGTCCATCAAGGTGGCGTACAACGGGGTGTACCGCATAGGCTCGTCATCGGCGTATGAGACGGTGTATATCCCGTTTGCGGCTGCGTGGGAACAGGGTAAGCTGTATACCTACAACCTGACGGTTGGTGCAGGTACCGGGGTGTATGATGCAAACGGAAACACCTTGGAGACCGCGCCTTGCTCTTTTACCGCTACTGCGTCGAACTGGACGGAAGAGAACACCGGTGAGTTCAGCCCTACACCTGCGGAACGTGCGCCCGTGGATATGGGACTGCCGTCAGGTACGCTGTGGGCGGCTGGAAACATCGGTGCTGAGCTGCCGTGGGAGACTGGTAAGTATTTCGCGTGGGGTGAGACAGTCGGGTATACCGCTGCTGATGTGACTGCGGGAGTTAGAGCATTTACTAAGGATGTATATAATGCAGGTCCTGCTGCTTCTATTTCAACAAATCTTACACTTGCACAGGATGCAGCACATGTTAACCTCGGTGGTAACTGGCAGATGCCTACTGAGGATTATTATAAGGAGTTGATTGATAATTGTATTTATAGCTTTCATTCTAACTACGGAGGGTCGGGAGTTGCCTGTGCTGTGTTCAAGTCAATGGTTAATAATAATGAGCTGGTTATTCCGTGTACTGGATATTATGAAGGAACAAGTAAGTATAAGAGTAGTTATGTCTATTGCTGGAGCAGCTCGTTGGGTGGCAGTATTAATCCAAATCACGGATATGGGTCAAATACCTTTACTACGACTTCTACTTCGAGTAGATACCATGGACTGAATGTCAGGGCGATTATTCCGGGGGCAAGGACTCCTGATAGTGGAACAGGTACTGAGAATAACTACAAATATATTGATTTGGGTCTGCCTTCGGGACTGCTGTGGGCTACGTGTAACGTCGGAGCAACCTCGCCTGAACAGGCGGGACTGTACTTCGCGTGGGGAGAGACTGTCGGGTATACCGCTGAGCAGGTCAAGAGTGGTGAACGATCTTTTAGCTCGTCAGTATATAATTCGGGATCTGCGGCTTCAATTTCTGCGGACCTGACGCTTGAACAGGATGCCGCACAAGTTAACCTTGGGGGTAACTGGAGAATGCCGACCCAAGCAGAGTACCAAGAGTTGCTTGATAACTGCGATGTGACTTGGGTTTCAAATTATAAGGGAAAGGGCGGTGCTGGTAGATTGTTTACCTCGAAGGTTAACGGGAACTCGGTGTTCTTCCCCGCAGCGGGGCGCTGCAGCGGTTCGTCCGTGGACGACGTAGGCTCGGACGGCTACTACTGGTCTTCCTCCTGGGACTCGTCCTCCTTCGCTTGGAGCTTGCGCTTCTATTCTGGGGGCCAGAGCCTGGGCGTCAGCAGCAGGGATTTTGGGTTCTCGGTGCGTGGCGTGATTACTCCTCCTCCTCCTGCGGAATCTACACCTGTGGACTTGGGACTGCCGTCAGGATTAAAATGGGCGGCTGGAAACATCGGGGCTGACAAGCCTGAGGATTACGGACTGTACTTCGCGTGGGGTGAAACGGTCGGATATACCGCTGAACAGGTGACATCGGGAGTGAGGGCGTTTGACCAGGCAAGTTATAATGCAGGTTCAGCAGCTTCGATTTCCGCTGACCTTACGCTCGAACAGGATGCGGCGCACGTTAATCTTGGAGGTAATTGGAGAATGCCGACCCAAGCAGAGTACCAAGAGTTGCTTGATAACTGTGATGCCACTTGGACTACTGATTATAACGGAACAAGGTTGCGGGGAATGATATTTACCTCAAAGGTTAACGGGAAGTCGGTGTTCTTCCCCGCCGCCGGTCAATGCAGAGCTACGTCCGTGGGCAGCGTAGATTTTTTCGCCAACTATTGGTCGGCTTCGTGGATCTCGTCCTCCAGCGCGCGTCTCTTGAGCTTAGCTCTTTGGGGTTCGTCCCTGTCCAATGACAGTCGGTACAATGGACTTCCGGTGCGAGGGGTGTGCGAGTGAATTTTCTCATAACTAAATAATCCTTCGGGATTATAGGGGGTGCAGCGGCATCCCCTTTTTCTTTTGACCTGCGGAAATCGCCCTCTTGAAAGGGTGACACTTTTTGTTTCCAAAAAACTGCACATATACAAATACATTAATACGTATTTTTATATGTACGTAATTATATAATAACATTGTTATATAATTACTTATGCCCAGAGCTTGCAAATCTGGTAAGTTATTCGCGGATAGCGAAACTTCCATCTTTCAAGTCTTCCCACTCGACTCACGTCGAGAGGGACTGCGGGAGAGAGGTAGGGTCATTATTTGTTGGCATTTCGAGAAGAAAGCGACAACCTACTATGTAGGCAGACCATGTCTTCTCTCTTTTATATTTCCAAGAGATACCTTCGGGTTCTCCATATTGTTTTTAGTCCTGGAAGTGTTAAATCAAGACTATGTTTTGACAAATTGAATTTTGCGGCGGTTTTATTGTATCTTTGCGACAAAAATGTATAATATTTAAATAGATTGATTAAATAGATTGATTATGAAAAGAATTATTATATCATTAATAATATCAATTACCTTCTCTATCTGTGCTTTTGCAGAAAGTGCGACTTGGAATGCTTCATTTAGCAAGTATGTAGCATGGGCTAAGATAAATGGCCAGGTATATACAGATATTGTCGTTTCCATAGTATCCTCTCAACAAGGCTACACGACAACCTATACTTCAGGATGGTTGGCTGGTTCCTCCTTTGTTACATATCCATGGGTTAAAATAAAGATAGTTGATAGAGAGACAAAAAAAAGATATACTCAAAAAAACTGGTGCGTTCTTGTCTCTTTATCTTTGAAGAAGGTACACATATTCAGATTGGACAACCCGACAATGTTACCACAGAAGCTATTATGGATAAAAAGAATGACAAATGGGAATTAGTATTTGATGAAAACGGGAATTTATAAAAACAAATTAAATCATTATGGTAGAAATCTTCTATACTTATAATAGAAGCTGAAACGAAGACATAGACGAGGCAAAGGAAGCGAAATCTCTATACATTTCAGTTGTTTCTGTAAATAATCTCCCCATCCCACGTGTCATCCACCACGACAGAAATTGTCTGAGTGTCAATCTCATACAGGGACTGTGTAGAGTCTGACACCGTGAAGGGTATGCTCGACATACTCCCGTCTGCAGTCACCACGATATTGTGATTGCCGTATTCCATCGCCGCGAACCTGACGGTTACGGTGTCAACATTGGTGAGATGTACGGTTCTTACCACTTCGCCGCCGTAAATGTCTGATACGTGGAGTTCGTCACATCTGACAGGAAAGAGGAAAGAGACATCCTTTGTCTGAATGTCTCCATCCTCCTTTGAGCATGCGGCAAAGAGTAAAAGCCCTGCCGCCATCAATAATGTTTTAATCTTCACCATCCTTTTTCTTCTTAGGATTTTCGAAAACATCGATGTCGTCGATAGGAAGGATCTGTCCGTTTGCCAGCATTATCTCGGCGTTCATCTCTCTGCCCTGTCTGCGTTCATATTCCGACATGAACTTAAGTAATATAAGACAGTCTATCTCATTATGAGGTTTAACTGTCACCTTGTGATTTCTGCGGACGTATATGCTCGCCCGGGGACATACAAACCTGTAGGTTGCCGCCAATTCCCTTGCCGTCATTGTCGGGTTATCCCACGAAGAATTCACTACCTTCATGGTTTTCACACGCCCCCACTCGCTATCAGGTGAAAATCTCACCTTCGCCCCGTAGTAGATTGACGATTTGTCGCACTTGAATTTTCTTCTTGGCTTGATTTTCTTGCAGCCAATTTTTGCTTTTAAACTTTCATCCATAGTTATATTTAATCGTTATTATATCGTTCACTATATCGCAACAATAGATTCTGCCTTAGGATTCTTCAAATGAGCTTTCCAATTAGCCAGAGCAACTTCCTTGGAAGCATTGGCGTAGCAGTATTCACAGAGATGCGGACAAGTATTGTATTGTCCAATGTCCTTACTCTTCATACACCCACAGAATAGTCTTTGACCTTTATCTTTATTATCACCCCTCGTGGCATAGTGATTGTCATCAAGAACAATTGCATTGTTTGGTAAAACTATCTCACCTGAAAATATATCTCTCACAGGCATAGGATGAATATCTGCCTTTAGATAGTCCATCAGGACTTTGTCATGATATCCCATCTTGATTATCAATCCATCATCAATGCAGTGATTAGGTTCAACACCAGGATATCGTCCCTTTTCTCCACAGGTTGCCAATTTCAGGTTCCATCCCTTGTTATTGTTCAAAGCAACAATCTTTGAAGCAAATTCCGTCATTTGTTCTTCAGTCCATTCTCTGTACGGTATATTGTTCGCCCGCAGATTCCCCGCCACCTTGCGATAAGATGCAATATCAGCAAAGCTGAACACCAATTTTTCGGTATATCCATTCAGTTGGTCCCCAATATTCTCAATCTTATCGAGTAGAGTGTCTATGTTTATGTCATCAGTCAGAATCAACGGGTCAAATCTCCAAATCACGCTACCCTTCCCAAGAATATCAACAATTTTTTTGAAGGTATCAATACGTTCTGACAAGGGAGGCACACCACGTTCCAATCTTTCATCCTCGTAGTCATTCAAGGTGTATTGAATGTAACAACCGATCCCTCTCTCTTTGAGTTTCCCAAGATGTTCAATCAACGGCTGTGGATTCTTTGACCAGAAAACGATGAAACGAGTCTTGGCATAGCTGATATACATCTTTGTGTTATTGAAAGGATTTACCCACGCCGAATATCCAACCCTTAAACGATGGAAAAACCAATCAGCATAGAACGCCGGTATATCCGTACTTCTGCTTGCAGACACAATCACAGGAGTAAGAGCCATCGCCTTTCTGTTGTCATCCAACAGAATTTCAACCTTATCTTCATTGTTTTTTGCCATAGACATAGTGCCCAATTTATATCCCGTCGGCATCGGTTCAAGTGAAACTTAAAGATTAATGCTCTTTCTAAGAGTGGTGAGACATTTTTCTTTTGTCCT
>OBLI01001266.1_pt1 | contig 25087 bp, 17 predicted proteins | sample 1519701 | NCBI WGS metagenome assembly OBLI01 (sample SAMEA3663005, study PRJEB22513) | pig gut metagenome | biome: pig gut; feature: pig-associated habitat; material: faeces | place: France | collected 2012
AATGCGAAAAATGGCGTAGAATTCTCAACCGTACACACCTCTAAATTAGACGAAATCAAAGCAGCGATTAAGCTCAATACTAAGGCTATTTTCTTAGAAACGCCCACCAATCCTACCATGGAGATTTCTGATTTACGAGCTATTAGCCAAATAGCAAAAGAAAACAATTTCTTGGTTATCGTGGATAACACCTTCCTCACTCCCTATTTCCAAAAGCCCTTGGAACTGGGAGCCGATATTGTTATTCACAGCGGCACTAAGTATCTAGCTGGTCATAACGATGTGCTTTGCGGCTTTACTGTAGCTAAAAGCCAAGATATCGCCGATAAGCTACGCTTGATTTTTAAGACTACGGGTGCAGTGCTTGGTGCTTTGGATGCTTGGCTTGTTATTCGTGGTATCAAGACACTGCCGTTGCGCATGGAACAGCATCAAAAGAATGCTTTGGCTTTGGCAGAATGGCTACAAAAACAGCCCAAGGTTAAATATGTGCTTTATCCCGGACTCAAGGAGCATCCTGGTTATGCAATCAACGCAGCTCAGACCAGCGGCTTCGGTGGCATGATTTCCTTTGCTGTGGACAGCCCTAAAACGGCGGAGCTACTGCTGGAAAAAATCAAGCTGATTAAATTTGCGGAAAGCCTTGGCGGCACCGAAAGCCTTTTGACCTATCCTATTCGCCAGACCCATGCGGATTTGACGCCTGGGGAATGCGAGGAAAAGGGCATCACCGATTGCCTGCTGCGTTTGTCCACCGGCATTGAAGCTACCGAGGACTTGATTGCTGATTTTGAGCAGGCCTTTGCAAGCTTATAATGAGATGATTTTGTTTTACATGGAGGGGATGGAAGATGGTTACCTATGATTTTGATAGAATAGTAGATAGACGTAATACTGATTGTTTAAAATATGATTTTGCTGTGCAAAGAGGTCGTCCTAAGGATGTGCTGCCCTTTTGGGTTGCGGATATGGATTTTTCCATTGCCCAGGAGATTGAGGACGCATTAGTTAAGCGCTGCCAGCACGGTATTTTTGGCTACAGCGAGGCCACGGACCCTTATTTTGACGCTCTGCAAAAATGGTATAACAAGCATTTTCATTGGCAGGTGCAAAGACCTTGGCTAATCAAAACACCGGGCGTAGTCTTCGCTCTGGCCATGGCTGTGAAGGCCTTCACCGAGCCGGGAGAGGGAGTTTTAGTACAGCAGCCGGTGTACTATCCCTTCACCAAGGTCATCAGGGATAATGTCCGCGAGGTTGTAAATGCTCCGTTAGCTTTAGTGAATGGTCATTACGAAATAAATTTTGCAGATTTGGAGCAAAAGCTGGCCGATCCCAAAGTGAAGCTGATGTTTTTGTGCTCACCTCATAATCCTGTTGGTCGTGTTTGGACCAAGGAGGAGCTGCTTAAGGTGGGTGATTTGTGCTTAAAGTACAATGTCATTACTGTCAGCGACGAGATTCATTCGGATTTTGTGTGGGATGATAATGTGCATACACCCTTTGCTACCTTGGGCGAGGAATACCAGCAAAACTGCATCGTATGTATAGCGCCAAGTAAAACCTTCAATCTTGCGGGACTGCAGGTATCCAATATCTTTATTCCTAACCAAAAGCTACGGCGCGCCTTTCGCAAGCAAATTGATGCTGCCGGCTATAGCCAATTGAATACATTGGGCTTAGTTGCTTGCCAAGCTGCATATACCTATGGTGAGGAATGGCTCACACAGGTGAAGGCGTATATTCGCAGCAATATTACTTTTGTGGACGATTATTTAAAGCAAAATTTGCCCCAAATCAAAATGCTGCCCATTGAGGGCACCTATTTGGTATGGCTCGACTGCAGTGCCTTGGGCATGACTGCTGACGAGCGTGAGCAATGGCTGTGGCATGAAGCCAAGCTATGGCTCGACGGCGGTGGCATTTTTGGCAAAGAAGGCGAAGCCTTTGAACGCATCAATGTAGCCTGCCCCAGAGCAACACTTCTGCAGGGCCTAGAGCAGCTTAAAGCAGCTGTAGAAGGCTTGAAGAAAGACTAATAGCGAAACTACAAAGCGACAGCAAGCTCCTTCGCAGGAGCAGGCTGACACTTTTTCATTGCTATTTTTAATTTTAGCCTTGTGTTACAGCACTAAAGCTTTTTGTACAGCACGCAGCTTTTCTTCCGTTACAAACTGGTTAACTACGCAGCCGGGCCCGATAATAAGACCTTTGCCATCAACCTGAGCGATAGCTTCCTTCACATGGGTGCTGATTTCCTCCGGAGTACCATTTTCAAAAATATCGTCCGGCTCCTCCACTCCATTCACGATTTTTTGCGCAGCGCGAATGCCAGCCAAAAAGGCCTTATTCGTTTTTTGGCGTGCTTCCGCCAGCGTCGGCGGTGTATTGCGGTCATGCCAATTCAAAACATTGACAAGATAATTAGCCAGCACCTCGTCAAAATAAACATCTAAGCCATGCAAATGCACCACATTGAACCAAGTCTTTTTTACATAGCTATTGAGCACTGCCAAATCGTATTTAATGCCAAATTTAGCAAAGTTTTCGGCACTAATCAGCGGCTTGCGTGCATCCTGCGTAGCAAAGAAAAAGCCACTCACACCCCGCTTGATATTTTCCTGAACAAAGTCAATGGTGATTTCAGTGATAACCTCCAGCGCATGCTCCACCGCCTCAGGATTGGTCTTAAGGTCCTCCAACACGCGATTGCCAGCCAGCTTGTGTAGCGTAGTCAGGGGACTGAAGATGGTCTGGATATAGGGCGTATCACTGGGTAACTGCCTGTGCAAAAGCTCCGTAAACTCCAGCTGCTTGCCATAGGTGCCCTGAATAGCAGGAATGGGCTGCAGCACCAAATAGTCACTGATGGATTGAATGCCAGGACGAGCCACCAGGGGTGGCTTACCCTGTTGGGCAAAGATGTTGATTTTCGCTCCCAAATCCTGCACGCCATACAGGCCAAAGGGCATCATCTTCACAAAATCGTAATCGTATTTCTTGCTCAACGCAACGGTTTCCTCAGCGAGGCTCACCGGATCCTGGTCCACCGCGGAAAGATGGTACCAAATGGAATAAGGAACACGGTCCACCTCTTTGCCAGCTATAGCCGCCTCTAATCGTTCTATTTTATTCATGATCATACATCTCCTAAAAAAATTCATTAGTGATCTGCGTGGCGCAAGCCCTTGCTCAGACTGCGCTCCCAGCTATTAAATACAAAAGTTAAGACAACGCACAGCAGCCAATAAATAATGGCATCCGCCACATAAGGCTCGGTACGTCTGCTATATAGAGCAGCAAAAATATCTGCTGCTGCAAAAATATCCACTATCTTAATCGTAAACAACAGTGCCAAGCTCTTGATACCGTGCAGGTAATAGGTAAAGAATGAGGGCATGGCCACTGCAAAGGCCTGGGGCAGGATAATACGCTTATAAGCCTGATAGTACGAAAGCCCCACCGCCAAAGCGGCCTCCAACTGTCCCCTATCCACACTGAGCAGCGCTCCGCGAATATTTTCGGACTGGTATGCCGTTTGATAAATAATAAAGAAAATATACGCCGTCCAATAAGGACTTACATCAAAGGGCTTCACCACACTACCCGTCACCGCACTCAATATTGGTGCAATGAGATAGGGCAGGCTGTAATACATGATAAAAACCTGCAAAATGGCCGGCACCGAGCGGAAGAAGGACACTACAATCGCTAAGACTGCATTAACAAGCTTATTGCTGCGCAAGCGCACAATGGCAATAATGGAGCCCAAAACGATGCCGATAAGCAGCGTTACTGCCGGCAAAAAAAGCGTTAAGGGCAGATGCTTGAGGATGAAAGCAAAGGCCTCCACCGCTGTATTAAACTCAAAGGTCATGCTGCTTCCCTCCTTAAGAACCTATTGCTGCGCCGCTCCAAATGAGCCGCCAAAAGCTCGGAGGCGCTGATTAGAGCCCAGTAAATCAAAGCTACCACCAGATAGCACTCGATGCGCCCCTGCCCTAAGCGCAGGTGTATCAAAAGATTGGCGCGCCCCACCAAATCCATTAGGCCAATCATGTACATCAAGGAGGTGTCCTTGATGATTTCGATAAACTGGTTCACCAGTCCCGGCAGCATAATCGGTAATGCCTGGGGCAGAATAATGTGCGTCACTCTGTGCCAAGTGCTGAGACCAAATACCAACGCTGCCTCAGTCTGTCCACGGGGCACGGCCTCGTAGGCCGGGCGGATAACCTCCGCCACAATGGGCCCATAATGCATAAACATGGCTGCATAAACGTAGATTTCCTTGGGCACATTACTGCTTGCAATGCCAAAGCCCTGTAAGAGAAATGGTAATAGGAAATAGCTTAAAAAGAGCAGCAGCACAAAGGGCATACTCCTAATCAAGCTCATCCACAGCTCCGCCAGCTCAAAAAGAACGGGGATGCGGGGAATGCGAACCATAGCTACAAGAATACCTGCCACAAAGCTTACTAGCGTACTCATCAGGATAAAATAGAAGGTATAGGGCACAGCCTCTAGCAGCTTGGGCCAAACCTCTAAAAAATAACTAAAGCTAAAAGTTAACATATTCCACACATCCCTTAATCATTTTTTTGCTGTGCCGCTTCTACAAGCAACACACCATCACTTCATTTCAAAATCTTCAGCAGGTCTGCCTTAAACCACTTTACATTCAGCTTGCTCAGAGTGCCGTCATCACGCAGCGCCTTTAGTGCATCGTTGATTTCTCCGGCCAGCTTATCCTCCTTCTTATTAACGAGTACATAGGTTGCATTAACCTTTACAGGCTCCTGCAAAGCAACCAGCTCCACGCCTTGTTTTTGTGCCAAATCTAAAACGCCAAGATTATCGGGAATAATGAAGGCATCATATTGACCGGCCTTTAAGGAATTTACACCATCAACAGCGCTGCGGCCAGATTGCACAGGGATCTCCTTCAGCAAATTACCATGCTTTTGATTCCAATCGGTGAGGATACGGAAGGCACCGCCATTAGGAGTAACCGGTACCAGCTTCAGATTAGCCTTAACTACATCCTCCAAATTCTTGTATTTAGTTTTGTTGCCCTTAGTTACATAAACCACTAGGTTGCTGGCGCCAATGGGGTTGGAGGGCAGGATAAAATTCTTTTCACGCTGAGCATTTTTGAAATAGCCACCGGTAGCAACCTTAGCATCACCGGATTCCATCATGACATCCTGAGTTTCGGGAGGAACGGCTTGGATGTCCAATTGATAGTTTTTCAGCTTTTTATTAATCTCCAGCAGCACGTCATATTCATAACCATGCTTTTCGCCCTTTTCATCCACCCAGCTCAAGGGAGCTTCAGTGCCGCTGATGACGGTTTTCACTACTACCTTTTTACCAGCCGGAGCTGCTGCCTTTTTGCTATCGCTACCGCAACCGGCGCTCAAAGCGGCCACTGCCAAAATGCTCAGGGAAACAACTGCTAATTTATTAAGTAAAGATTTTTTCAACATCATAATCGCTCCATTCTTTATATTCTTAAAAGTTTATTTTAAAATTAGATGACATATTCAATTTCCGGCGGTGGCAACACGCGCTTTAAGAATTTGCGTGTGCGCTCGTGCTCTGGCTGCACAAAAATCTTGCTGGGCGGCCCCTGCTCCACGATGTTGCCATCTGCCATAAAAATCACATTAGTGGAAATTTCCTTAGCAAACTGCATCTCATGCGTCACAATCACCATGGTTTTTCCTTCGTCTGCCAGCTGTTTAATCACCGCCAGCACCTCGCCAATCAGCTCGGGGTCCAGCGCACTGGTGGGCTCATCCATGAGGATAATTTCCGGCTCCACCGCAATGGCTCTGGCAATGCCCACCCGCTGCTGCTGACCGCCGCTAAGCTGGCTGGGATAATAGTCATATCTATCGGCAAGGCCAACCTTGTCCAAGGCCTTTTTGGCAATGGCGATGGCTTTTTCCTTATCCATGCCCCTGCCATAAATCAAGCCCTCTGTCACATTTTCCAAAGCATTTTTGTTATTGAACAAATTGTAGTTTTGGAAAACAAAGGCTGTTTTTTGGCGAATTTGCTTGATTTCCTTGCCCTTAACCTTGGCATAATCAAGATGCTGCTCATCAAAATCTAGCTGACCTGCATCGGCATGCTCAAGGAAATTAATGCAACGCAGCAAGGTTGTTTTGCCACTGCCGCTGGGGCCGAGGATGTTAACCACATCCCCTTTATTTACCTCTAAATCCACACCCTTCAAAACCTCGTTATTTTTAAAGGCCTTGCGAATGCCTGTTACCTTTAACATAAGCTTCACTCCACTTACTTTGCCTAGATATTTACTAGGTTTATAGTCAATAAAAAAAGCAGGCGCCATGGCCTGCAGCATAATTACAGTTAACTATCTACAAGAACCATAGTAAAGACACATTCGTTTTTGCGCAGCACAACAAGAGGGCATACACATAGCGCTGCCCATGCACATGCTACACATTACGTTCTTTGCTACGTCATATCTTTTCATCACAAATTCCTCTCTTCCTCAACACCTATTACGCCTATCTTTTCTATAGGTTTTCTGCGTTGTGTATTATTCTACTCTCTTTTCCATTTTTGTCAACACTTTTTTGCAAAAAAATCTTAAAACTGTTTTTCCTGCTCCTAAAGCTAAGGCAAGCACTAAGTTTTTGTAAACTAATTTACATTTCTCTATATGATGTCCACAATTTGTAAATTTTTCACGAAAATAGTTGACGCCATGAACATCTTGCGGTATCATCTAGCACATAGCTTAATACTGAGCGATGAAGAGAAGAGTAAGCGCACGAGCTTGCCACAGAGAGCCTCCATCTGGGTGCAAGGAGGAGCAAGGGGTGGCGTTGAAGATGGTCTTGGAGCTGATGGACTGAATTTCCTTTGCTAAAGGTCTTTAGGTCGTCCGGGCGCACCCGTTACAGTGCTAGAGTATTAAAGGGTAAACAAAATCCCTGCGTACTTGATGAGGTTCATATGGTGACATATGGATGAATAAGGGTGGTATCACGAAGTTACGCTTTCGTCCCTGTATTTTTGCAGGAACGAAGGCTTTTTTATTGCCTCAAAAAGCTAGCTCCCTGCAACAGCGTCCCATTATTAGTAAATAGGAAATTTTTAGGGAATTTAGTATTGAGGAGGAAGAAACAATGCCTATTAAAGTCAACGATAATTTATCAGCAATAGTCCAATTACAGGAGGAGGGCATCTTTACCATGACTGAGCAGCGTGCCAACACCCAGCGTGTACGCCCCTTGAAGGTATGCGTGCTCAATTTGATGCCCCTGAAAAAGCCCACGGAAATCCAGCTTTTGCGTCTTTTGGGCAACTCCCCTTTGCAGATTGAAGTTGATTTTTGCCGCGTAGTCACCCGTGAAACTACCCACACTGATAACTCTTATTTGGATAGAGCCTATTTGGAGTTCAATGATATCAAGGATAATTATTACGATGCCTTTTTGATGACCGGCGCTCCTGTGGAGACCATTCCCTTCGAAGAGGTGGATTACTGGAAAGAAATTGAAGCTTATCTCGATTGGGCCGAATACCACTGTTACTCCACCATGACACTGTGTTGGGGCGCCCAGGCTGCGCTTTATCATTACTATGGTATACACAAAACCGTGCTTCCAGCCAAAATGTTTGGCATCTTCCCCTATGGCCTCACGGTGAAAAACCATCCGCTGCTGCGCGGCTTTGATGACCGCTATTTTATTCCCCAATCCCGCCATACAGCAGTGGATGACGATGCCATTGATGCCTGCAAAGCCCTGCAGGTGTTGTCCCGCTCCGTGGAAAACGGTATCAATATTTGTGCCACCAAGGATTTGCGCCGCATCTTTGTGCTGGGGCATTTTGAATATGACCGTTATACCTTGGCCAATGAGTATTATCGGGACAAGCAAAAGAATTTGCCCATCGAGATGCCACAATTCTACTTCCCTGAAAACGACACCACCCAGGAGCCTGTTTTCAAATGGCGCAGCTATGCCCACCTCTTCTACATGAACTGGCTGAACATAGTATATCAGGATACTCCCTATGATTTAACCCAGCTGGCTCCTGCCGAAAGCGACAAGCTGAACAAGGCACTGGACCAATATAATAAAATTCTGCTGCAGCTGCAAAGAGTGGGTGCAGAGGTTAAACAAGAAAAGTAAGACTAAAGGAGATTATGGAAATGGCAAATGTGAATATCAATACTAAATGTGTACAGGGCGGTTATCATCCGGGCAACGGGGAGCCTCGCCAAATACCCATCATTCAATCCACCACCTTCAAATATGACACCAGTGAGGATATGGGCAAGCTTTTTGATTTAGAAGCAACTGGTTATTTTTATTCCCGCCTACAAAACCCCACCTGCGATTATGTTGCAGCCAAAATTGCGGAGTTGGAGGGCGGCGCAGCCGCCATGCTCACCTCCTCCGGGCAAGCGGCTAACTTCTTTGCTCTTTTCAACATTTGCGAATGTGGTGACCACATCGTGGCTTCCTCCTCCATTTACGGCGGCACCTTTAACCTAATTGCCGTGACCATGGCCAAAATGGGCATTACCGCCACCTTTGTTTCTCCTGACGCTACGGACGAAGAATTAGACGCCGCTTTTCAGGACAATACCAAGGCTGTTTTTGGCGAAACCATTGCTAACCCCGCCCTTACCGTGCTAGATATCGAAAAATTCGCCAACGCGGCTCATCGCCACGGCGTACCCCTCATCGTGGATAATACCTTCCCCACACCCATCAACTGTCGTCCCATCGAGTGGGGTGCCGATATTGTAACTCATTCCACCACTAAATATATGGATGGTCATGGCTCCTGCGTGGGCGGCGCCATTGTGGACAGTGGCAAATTCGATTGGCTGGCCCATGCGGATAAATTCCCCGGCCTGTGCCAGCCCGATGAATCCTATCACGGCATTACCTATGCGGAAAAATTCGGTCAGGCAGGTGCTTTTATTACCAAGGCTACAGCCCAGCTGATGCGTGATTTTGGCTGCACCCAATCACCCCAAAGCGCCTTTATTTTGAATTTAGGACTGGAATCCCTCCATGTGCGCATGGCGCGCCACGTGGAAAACGGTCAGGCTGTGGCTGAATTCTTGGAAAAGCAGCCTCAGGTGGACTATGTAAGTTATCCTGGTCTGGTCTCCAATAAATATCATGCGTTGGCAGAGAAGTACCTGGGCAATGGTGGCTGTGGCGTAGTATCCTTCAACCTGAAGGGTGGTCGCAAGGCAGCGGAAGCCTTCATGAAACGCCTGAAAATTGCTGCCATCGAAACTCATGTAGCCGATGCTCGCACCTGCTGCCTGAACCCGGCCACCAGCACCCATCGCCAAATGACAGATGAGCAGTTGGCTGCCTGTGGCATTCCTGCTGGCTTGGTACGCATTTCCTGCGGCTTGGAGGATAAAGCGGACCTTATTGCCGACTTGGCACAAGCCCTGGCAGGCATTGAATAACACAGAAAATTTGTTTATTCAACTTACAAATATCTAAAAATTACAAAAGCGTCAATTTTCTCCTGTTATTTTAGAGAAAATTGACGCTTTCTGTTTTCGTTTTATGCATTAAGATAGTATTAATTTATCAGTAGCGAAATACTACCGAAAAGAACGTTTTTCTTTAGCTTTCGTAATTATTCAGCTTAGCGCAGAGCATGGTCAGGCCACCCAAAAGCCAGAAGCACAAGCCCATTTGCGTATTGAAATACACATGGTCCGTGAGCCCGCCTATAGCAATGCCCACTGTGGCCAGCACATAGCCCCGCCCCATGGCCTTTAGCCACAGGCTGCGGCCATGGTAGGCCAGCCTCCAAGCCGTAGGCAGGAAAACACCCCACCAAATCAGCAGGAACACCAAAAGGCCATGATAGCCCAGCTCGGCGCACACATTGAGGAAGATATTGTGGCAGTGGTACATAATGACGCTGGTGTCCTCTAAGTAAAAATTGTAATCTGGGTACACAAAGCGATAGCCATACCAGCCCACGCCCAAGGGAAAATCCTCGATAACAGCAGTAGTACTCTCGAAGTAAGCAATACGCAGAGCGGCGGAGGTATCCTCGCCGCTGGTAATGGAGCTAAGGCGCTGCATTACTGCCGGGCCGCCCACGGCCAAGGCGATGGCTCCCAGTGCCAGCACCGGTCCCACAGCCTTGGGACAAAAGAGCACGCAAAAGGCTAGCAGCATGGTGGCGCAGGCCAGCCAGTTGCCGCGGCTATATGTATAAAGCAGGCACAGTGCCGCCAACGCGCCGGTGACGGCGAAGGCGCCCCGCCAACGGCGGTGCTCCTTGGTCATATTGAAGAATGCCGTACAGTAGGAAATAACTAACACAAGATATCCAGCGAGAATATTGGGATTCACCAGCGTAGAGAAAACGCGCACCTTCAAATCTGGGAATTGGTCCGGGTCGGACCAAATACCCTCGCCGGCCACGCCCAAAAGCTTTTGGGCAATGCCGATGAGGCTCACGAACACTGACACGACTAGGAACGCACCAATGAGCTGCAGTGGCCGCGGCAGCGCGTTAAAGCGCTGCCAAAGGCCGCCAACGCAACTTTCTGTCCCTGCAGTAGTGCATGCTCTCTGCTTTGTTACAGCTGCATCATAGTCATAAGCTACGCCGTTAGTGCATAGCTTTGCTGCAGCTGCTGCACTGGCGCCGCCATTAGACGCACCCCCGAATACCTGCGGTCGCTGCCAACCGTAGCGCAGCAGCACAAAAAATAGCGCACTATACTGCCCCGCCACATACACATAATTCCAAGAAGAGATAAACTGATTCTTAGAAAAATGCAGCGACACCACGCCAATCACCAGCAGCAGGTACAGCAGTCCCTGCTGCCAGCTTTTCAGCACGCACGGCTGCTGCCGCCCATTATAATAAGCCACCAGCGCCGCCGCCAAAAACGTCACACCCACGCAAAAAGCCGTAAACTCCTGATGCAACGGAATCACCGCTACCGTGAATAGCAGCATATAATATATTTTATTGTCGAGATAATCAGCTAAACGCTTCATATAGCAGAATCTCCCCCAGTCAGCTCGCAAGCTCGCTGCCAGCCCCCTCTAGGAGGGGGCACAACTTTCTATAAACTGTACACAACAAGCACGTACCTACACTGAGTAAATATAATCATTTGCGGAGTCATTGAGGTTTTAGCCAATGAGTCGTTGGAACAACAGCAGCAAGAGTCTCGAAAACCAAAAGCTTTCTGCGAACAAATTCTGACCGCAGCTGCGTCGTTGTTCCCAACGAAATTGGCGTTAAGAAACCTCATCTGACGGAGCAAATTATTATATTTACGAATCACAGACTATTATACTAACCTTAATTCATCTTACTTCTTTGCTCAAGCAGCATCTTCTTAAACTCGCCCACAAGATACAAGCTGCCACATACGCACACAACGCCATCAGTGCCCGCGCCCTCGATTGCAAGCTTATACGCCTCCGCCAAATCTGCCACAGGAATAGCATTAGAGCCCACCAGCTTCGCCAAATCATCCGCCTCAGCCGCACGATAGCCCTTATCCGCACGCACCGTGTACACCACATCATCGCCATGAATCAGCGTCTTAATAACGCCGCTCATATCCTTATCCCCCATCATGCCAAAAACAAACTGCACCCTTTGCCCCGGATAATACTTATCCAGCGCCTTGCGCAGTGCCTCTGCACCATTGGGATTATGAGCACCATCAAGAATAATATCCGGATGCTTGTGAATGCGCTCCAAGCGACCGGGCCACAGCGTATTGGCCACGCCTATATGCAAAGCCAGCTCGTTAATGCGATCATCCTGCTTAGAAACAAGCTTCGCAGCCACAATGGCCACACTGGTATTTTTTATCTGATGCTCGCCAGGCAGCTTAATTTCGTATTCAGAGCTATAGGTATTGCCCGCATAAAGCGTGAATTTTTGCCCCTCCATGGAGCTAGTTACCTCTTCGCCACGGAAGGCCTTGCCATAAAGATACACAGGCGCTTCCTTGAACATGGCAAAGCTAATGATGGGTCCCAAGGCCTCATTCCCCTCGGCTGCAGTCACCACGGGCACCTTTTCCTTAATAATGCCCGCCTTTTGCATGGCAATGCGCTCCACTGTAGCGCCACAGCGGTCCGTATGGTCTAGAGCTACGTTAGTAATAACGCTGACCACCGGCGTAATCACATTGGTGGAGTCCCACAGGCCACCCATGCCAACCTCGATCACTGCATAATCCACCTTGTTCAGATAGAAATAGAGGAAGGCCGCAGCCGTCAGTATTTCAAACTGGGTAGGCTGCTCACACACACCTTTTTTGACAATACTATCTGCAGCTACCTTAACAGCACTAATTACCATAGCAAAATCATCATCACTAATATCCTTGCCATTTAAGGTAATGCGCTCATTATATTTTACCAAATGCGGTGAAGTAAACTTGCCCACCTTTAAATTAGCTGCCAGCAAAATATTGGTAATCATGCTGGTGACAGAGCCCTTGCCATTAGTGCCGGTAACATGCACAGTTTTAATCTTTTGCTCCGGATTATCCAGCTCCTTTAGCAGGCCTTCAATGCGCTCCATGCCCAGCTTGATGCCAAATTTACCTAAGCTATCCAAATAACCAAGGCTTTCAACGTAATTCATATGTTCCTCCAAATGCCGAACACATCCAAATATAGGAAAGCCTCCCCTAGACGGGGAGGGAATCCTTAAAAATTACAAAGTCTTCAAATAAGCCAAGCGCTCGTTAATAGCAGTTTTCTTGCCATTCAGCTCTTCTGCCTTAGCCTTTTCCTTCACAATAACTGCTTCGGGAGCTTTAGCCAGGAAGCCAGCATTGCCCAGCTTGCCCTCTACGCGGCTAAGCTCCTTATCAATAGCAGCCAATTCCTTGTTCAAGCGGGCATTTTCCTTTTCCACATCGATTAGGCCTGCCAGCGGCAGATATACCTCGATACCGGATACAACGGCTGCCATAGCGTTTTCGGGCTTAGCAGCGCTATCATCCAGCACAGTCAGCTCGCTGATGCCACCCATCAGGTGGATGTAGTTAGCATTAGCTTCTACGCCGTCCTTCAAATCAGCAGCCACCAGCATGGTTGCGGGAACTTTCTTTCCGGGCGGTACATTTACTTCGGCACGCATATTGCGGACAGCCTTGATGCTTTCCATAATAGCGCCCATCAGGCGTTCTGCTTCGTCATCAATCAAAGCAGCGTCAGCCTCAGGCCACTTGGAAATCATGATGCTAGCTGCCTCGTGGGGCAGGCATTGGTAAATTTCCTCGGTGATGAAGGGCATATAGGGATGCAGCAGCTGCATAGCACTGGTGAGCACTTTAGCCAGCACATGCTGTGCAGTAGCGCGCTCCTCAGCGTTTTCTTTATTATACAGGCGGGGCTTAGCCAGCTCGATATACCAGTCGCATACCTCGCCCCAGATGAAGTCGTAAATCATGCGACCGGCTTCGCCCAGCTCGAATTTTTCCAGCATTTCGGTAACGCCCTTGGCAGTGTGCTGAAGGCGGGACAGAATCCATTTATCGGCCAGAGTGTAGGGAGCAAGCTTAGCATTGGGGTCATATCCCTCAATATTCATCAGAGCAAAACGGGAAGCATTCCAAATCTTATTGGCAAAATTGCGGGTTGCTTCCACACGCTCCCAATAGAAGCGCATATCATTGCCCGGAGTGTTACCGGTAATCAGCATAAAGCGCAGGGTATCAGCGCCATATTTGTCGATAACCTCCAGCGGGTCGATGCCATTGCCCAAGGATTTGGACATCTTGCGGCCTTGACTATCGCGTACCAGACCATGGATGAAGACCTTCTCAAAGGGAATATCCTTCATGAATTCCATACCCATAATCAGCATACGTGCTACCCAGAAGAAAATGATGTCGTAGCCGGTTACCAGCACGCTGGTGGGATAGAATTGCTTGAGGAGCGGAGTCTTATCAGGCCAGCCCATGGTGGAGAAAGGCCACAGAGCGGAGCTGAACCAGGTGTCCAGCGCATCCTCATCCTGATGGATATTGGTACTGCCACACTTGGGACAGGCAGTCAAGTCGGTACGGCTGGCATGCATTTCGCCACAGTCATCGCAGTACCAAACGGGGATACGGTGACCCCACCAAATCTGGCGGGAAATACACCAGTCGCGAATATTATCCATCCAGCCGGTGTAGGTCTTGGTGAAGCGCTCGGGCACGAATTGGGTGCGACCATCGTTAACGCAATCCACAGCAGCCTTAACCAGGGGCTCCATTTTTACGAACCATTGAGTAGAAACAAGGGGCTCTACAACGCAGCCGCAGCGTTGGCAGTGACCAACAGCATGTGCATGGTCTTCGATTTTAACAAGATAGCCGCCAGCTTCCAAATCAGCCACAATGTTCTTGCGGCATTCCTCGCGAGTCTGACCTTCATATTTGCCTGCTTCCGCAGTCATTTTGCCATCCATGCCAATAACAACTACGCTGGGCAGGTTATGGCGAATGCCCATCTCATAGTCGTTGGGGTCGTGGGACGGAGTGATTTTTACAGCGCCGGTACCAAATTCCAAATCAACATAGCTATCAGCGATGATGGGAATGATGCGACCATTAGCGGGCAGAGTCAGATGCTTGCCTACCAAGTGACCATAGCGGGGGTCAGCAGGGTTAACAGCAACGGCAGTATCACCGGGGATAGTTTCAGGACGGGTGGTTGCGATGGTGAGGTAGGTCCCCTCTTCCTCCACTACCGGATAGCGGAAGTACCACAGATGGCCAGGATCGTCCTTATGCTCTACCTCGATATCGGACAGAGCGGTATTACAGTTAACGCACCAGTTGGTTATACGGGTGCCTTTATAAATTAAGCCCTTTTCGAACAGAGTGCAGAACACCTCGCGCACGGCCTTGGAGCAGCCCTCGTCCATGGTGAAGCGCTTGCGCTCCCAATCACAGGAAACGCCCAAATGCTTCAGTTGGTTGATAATACGGTCGCCATATTGCTCCTTCCAGGCCCATACGCGCTTCAGGAATTCCTCACGTCCCAAATCATAACGGGTCTTGCCCTCTTCTTTTTTAATTACCTCTTCTACCTTGATTTGAGTAGCAAGGCCGGCATGGTCATAGCCGGGCATCCACAGGGTATTGTGGCCCATCATGCGGTGCCAACGAATCAAAATATCCTGCAAAGTATTGTCCAAGGCATGGCCCATGTGCAGCTGGCCAGTGATATTCGGAGGAGGAATAACAATGCTAAATGCTTTGTTGCCTTCCTCTACCTCAGCATGAAAATAACGATTCTTTTCCCAGAACTCATACCACTTCTTCTCTACGGAAGCAGGGTCATACACCTTAGGAATATTATGTTCCTCGCTCATTACAAATCCTCCTTAAAATAAAAAAGCCCCGTTCTTCATGAACAGGACGCAAATCAACGTGGTACCACCTATCTTCCCTGCATTGCTTGCCAATACAGAGCACTCGAAGCACGTAACGTGTGCACACGACCTTGCCTACTAAAGCTTTAACTTAAGCTAAGCTGGTTCAGCAAAGCAGCTCCCGGACTACAGCCTTCACGCCAACGCACGCAGCTTGCACCTTACGCTGCCTCTCTGATTCGTCTGCTGGTCAAAGCCCTTCCGTTCCTTGCCTTTAGGATATAAATTTGTATACATCATATCTTAACAAGTTCCGCGCCAAGTGTCAACTATTTTTAGTAAAAATACCGAAGCCGCTCCCAACATCAGCACCTAAGCTATTGTTAGGCTTATTAAATTACTACAGCTCGCTTAAGGGCAATAAAAAAACCGCCTACTGCGGCGGCTTTTTTACTTGTTTAGCTTGCCACACCCCTGTAACCAGCTAACACTTAGGGAGGAGAAGAATAAGGAGAAAAAAGAATCAGAACGGCATATTATAGATATGCAAAAGCAAGTGTCCGGTTTGCTTATGTTCTACTTAATTGGGTAAATCAATATTTCGCCCCGCTTGCTGAGTCGATAAAAAACCGCCTCTGCCAGCAGAAGCGGTTTAATGCGCGCATCTAAGGTGGCTGCCACTCTCACATAAACAGCACCCTATTTGTTAACATCTCTCCTGTCGCCCGCAGGTCAAGCGTATGCTTGTATGAAGCACTTTGCTGACTCCAGATAAATCTGTTACAGCGGCGGGACCGTGTGGATTTGCACCAGTTAGCCCTTCATACGAAATATTGATTTGATGCTCTAATTATACTAATTCTCAATAAGAATGTCAATACTCTTGCGAGAAATTTTTCTAAAAAATTTATTCAGTAATTATTCTCAATAAGAATAAGCATAATAAAAAGCGCCTAGCATTTTCCGCCAAGCGCTCTTATAAATCGCTATTCATTTTATGTTACCTCTTAGTGGATGTATAATACTTGGAATTCGTAGAATACCTTTAACATTTTTTCTAACATGATTTTGACCTCCTCAATCTATTTCTTAGTGAATGTACAGCACTTGGAATTCGTAGAATGCTTTCAACATTTTCTCCAACATTGTTTTTACCTCCTTCATTCTCATAACTCTTTCTATTCCTTTAGGATGATTATAGTATAACATGTTGGAACGCTTTTGTCCAGTATGGACTTTTATTGTCCCGCCATTGCCTAGAATACTGAAAAAGCTCTCAACCATGCGGTTTTACAGGCTTTCACATATCTAGCAAAGAAAAAAGTCGCAGAAAAATTTTCTGCGACTTTTTGTATTCTTTGTGAACTACTCTTTTATCGTCCTAATCACTAGGCCTGTTTTTTGGGGAACATCCATTTGAGCAGCGGAGGAATGCCAATGTTAATAGCCAAGACACGCACCAGCTGATAGGTTAAGATTACCGAAACATTCTCATTCATGCTCATGCCCGCGAGAGACATTTCGGCAATGCCACCAGGTGCCATAGCCAAAAAGGCTGTAATCAAGCTAAAGCCATAGCGTGCACTCAACACATTGGCCATGCCAATGCTCACCACGATTAAAAATGCTGTGCCAATTAAAATATAAGGCACCATCTTTTTTGTTGCCAAAATGCGTTTAGCATCCAGCTGCATGCCCATGAAAAGGCCAATGCTCACCTGGGCCGGAGCCATTAAATATACAGGCACAGGCTGCACACCATTGCTATAAACAGCAAAGGCTGCTGTCGCCAAAATCGGTCCCAAAAGCTTGGGGGTTGGCAAATGGATTTTGATTGCTATAAAGCTACCCAAAATAGCCAGCGGGATAAACACTAGCCAATGCACACCGCCATGATTGGGCATGCTCACGGCACTGCCAACAACCTTAGCATCCAAAAGCCAAATAACCAAAAAGGGCACCGTTATAACTACACTTAGCAGGCGAATCACCTGCATCACCATGACTACGTTAGGGTTGACCTCGTCATCCTCCTCAGCTAGCAGCATGGTTAAGGTCATGCCGCCAGGCAGGATGCCCATGATACAACTTTTGAGGTTCTCTCGAGCCAGCTTAGCAGTAACAAAGGCCAAGAGCAAGCTGACGCCAAGTATGACCACTGTAGCTTCGGTTACACCGCGCAGCTCCCGCAAAAAATTGCTCCAGGTATCCGCGGTAAAGGTGGAGCCTATGCCGTAGCCGGCAATCATCAGCGCATATTCACGCAGCTGCTTGGGCCAGCTCACCTGCGCCCTTTGGGCAAAGGTTTTGCAAACAATGGCAGTTAAAAGGCCACCCAATAAAAACGGAATGGGCAGATGCAGGCGCATAAGCATATGACCTAAGCTAAGAGCCACAATAAAGAGTGATATTCTATTCAGCAGCACTGTATCTGCCCCCTCACATCATTCATAAAAAACTATTAAGCTTCCTGCTCTTCCACACCATTATCCACTAACGCAGCCATAATACGATTAATCAGCTCGCCGCGATTAGTGTGTTGGCTGGAGGTATAGGTAATAATATCGTCCTCGCTGAGTCCCATTTCACGTTTAAATAACGCTTTTTGGCTCATAGCAGCGTTCTTGGACAGCTTATCGCTCTTAGTCAGCACTATCTGCACCCGCAGGCCGCAGTCCTTAAGCCATTGGTAGCACTCCAAATCGCTTTCCATGGGCTTATGGCGAATATCGATTAGCTGACATACCAAGCCTAAATTATCGCTGCCAGAAAGATATTTGCTGATAAAGCCGGACCATTGCTCCTTATTGTTGCGATTGGTCTTAGCAAAGCCATAGCCAGGCAAATCAACCAAATAGAACTTTGCTCTTTCATCCAAGCCCTCATCCGTGCGCTTGGCTTCCAGCTCATAAAAGTTGATGGTTTGCGTCTTGCCGGGAGTGGCACTGACTCTGGCTAAGCCATTACGACGGCATAAGGAATTGATTAAAGAAGATTTACCAACATTACTACGACCAATAAAGGCTGCTTCAATCATGCGGGTAGGCGGATATTGGTCGGCCCGCACTGCGGAGGCAACATATTTAGAACGAATAATATCCCAATTTTCTTTACTCATTAGCTTCCTCCAAGGCTACTTGTAGCACATCATCTAAATGCTCAACGGGTATAAATTGCATTTGCTTGCGTACATTGTCGGGCAGCTCGTCCAAATCCTGCAAATTGCGTTTGGGCAGCAGCACGGTCTTCACACCATAACGATAGGCCGCTAACATTTTTTCTTTAATGCCGCCTACGGGCCACACCTTTCCAGAAAGGGTAATCTCACCAGTCATAGCCAGCTTGCCCCGCACCTTTTTACCAGTTAGAGCAGAAACCATAGCCGTAACCATGGTTACACCAGCAGAGGGACCATCCTTGGGCACTGCACCCTCGGGCAGATGAATGTGCAGATCCATAGTCTCGCTAAAGTTTTCCTCCAATCCTAGCGCTTTAGCGCGGCTACGGATATAGGTATAGCCTGCCTGAGCAGACTCCTTCATAACATCGCCCAGTTGGCCGGTTAAGGTTAAATTGCCCTTGCCCTTGAAGGCTAAAACCTCCACCTTCAAAAGCTCACCGCCCACACTGGTCCAAGCCAGACCATTGCAGGTGCCAACGGAAGGCTCTAAGCTAATGTCATCATCCATGAAAAGCACCTTACCCAAGAATTTTTCCAAATTCTTTTCGGTAACCTGGGCCGACTTTTTCTTGCCCTGCACAATGGTATAGGCAATTTTGCGGCACACACCTGCCAGCTTGCGCTCCAAATTGCGCACGCCTGCCTCACGGGTGTAGTCATGAATTACGCGGCGAATAGCCTTTTCGCTTAAAGAAACTTTATAGTTTTCTAAGCCATTAAGCTTAATTTCCTTCGGCAAAAGGTGCAATTGCGCAATCTTTACCTTTTCCTCATCAGTATAGCTGCTCAGCTGGATAATCTCCATGCGGTCCCTGAGGGCCGGCGGAATGGTATCCACTGTATTGGCAGTCACAATCCAAAAGACATTGGATAAATCGAAGGGAAATTCGATAAAATGATCACTAAAGGAATGGTTTTGCTCCGGGTCCAGCACCTCAAGCAAAGCAGAAGCAGGGTCGCCACGGAAATCCGCAGCCATCTTATCCACCTCGTCCAAGAGGAAAACTGGATTCATGCAGCCTGCAACCTGCATGCCATGGATAATGCGACCGGGCATGGAGCCGATGTAGGTACGACGGTGGCCACGAATCTCGGCCTCGTCACGAATTCCGCCTAAGGAAACGCGGGTAAACTTGCGACCAATAGCCTTAGCAATACTAAAGGCTAAGCTGGTTTTGCCCACACCCGGAGGTCCCACCAAACACAGTACTGGGCCACGAGTACTCTTGGACAAAGCGCGCACTGCCAAGTATTCCAAAATGCGCTCCTTTACCTTCTTCAGGCCATAATGGTCCGCATCCAGTGTTTTTTGCGCCAGCTTCAAATCAAAATTATCCTCAGTAAACTTGCCCCAGGGCAAGGAGAGCAGTGCATCGATATAGCTGCGAATTACGGCACCCTCAGGAGTCATCGGCGGCATTTTGATCAGGCGGTTGAATTCCTTGTTCAGCTTGGTCTCTACATCCTCAGGTAGCTTGAGCTCGGCTATTTGGCGTTTATACTCAGCAATTTCGCTTTGCACATCCTCGGACTCACCCAACTCCTTGCTAATAGCCTTAATTTGCTCTCTCAGGTAATATTCCTTTTGGTTTTGCTCTACTTGCTCGTGCACCTGTTGCGAAATATGCTTAGCAACGGTAGCAATCTCGCGTTCTCTAGTCAAGAGCTCGTATAAATAACGCAAACGCTCATTGATGATAGGCAGCTCTAAAACCTTCTCTTTTTCCTCGATGGAGATCGGCAAATAGCCAGTCATCATATCGGCGATCTTGCCCGTATCCGGCTGCATCTTGAAGGCCTGCACCACCTCGGCATTGATTTTTTTAGTTACCAATACCCATTGCTCAAAGGACTCCAACAGTAAGCGGCGCAACGCCTCTTCTTCGGTAGCATCACCGGCTATACTAAGCACAAGCTCGCCCTGACCTACAAAAAAGTCACTTTCATTTTGGTGTACCTCGGTCACCTCGCTTAGCTGAATACGGTCCAAGCCTTCTACCAAAATACGCATAGCACCGCTGGGCAGCTGCAGCTGCTGCTTCACCTCTGCCACAACACCCCAGCCGAATAAGTCATTCGTGGTTATATCAGCACGACTAGCATCACGTTGAGCTGTCAAAATAATCTTTTTATCAGCTTCCATTACTGCACGTACGGCAGCCATGGATTTTTCGCGACCAACATCCACGTTTACCAGCATCCCCGGCAAAACTAACAGGCCGCGTAAAGGCAATAAGGGTTTCGTTATCATCGCTGTATTAATCATTGCTTCACCCATCTAAACCCTCCTTTCAATCAACAAGAATAGAAAAGGGGAAGGCTCTTTATTGCTCCTTCCCCTAACTTTGTAGTTTATTCTTCCACAATCATTTGTGGTTCACAATGCTCACGCACAGTGGCTTCAGTAACGATGCATTTCTTCACATCGTCACGGGAAGGAACATCATACATTACATTGCGCATAATGGACTCAATTATTGAGCGCAGTCCACGAGCACCAGCATTACGCTTCAAGGCTTCTTCTGCAATGGCATCTAAAGCAGCGGGCTCAAACTCAAGCTCAACTCCATCCATTTCCAAAAAGCGTTGATATTGCTTAATGAGTGCGTTGCGAGGCTCGGTTAGAATCTTCACCAAAGCTGCCTTATCCAAGGAATTGAGGGTTACCACTACGGGCAAACGACCTGCAAATTCGGGAATAATGCCGAATTTCATAATATCCTCAGGCAACACCTTATCAAAGGCTTCGTTGATATTGACCTCTGTTTTTTTGCGAATATCCGCACCAAAGCCCAGATTCTTTTTACCCACGCGAGCATTTACAATATGCTCCATGCCAGCAAAGGCACCACCGCAGATAAAGAGAATATTGGTGGTATCAATATTGATGAACTCTTGATGGGGATGCTTGCGCCCACCCTTAGGCGGCACACTAGCCACAGTGCCTTCCAAAATTTTTAGCAAAGCCTGTTGTACACCCTCGCCCGAAACATCACGAGTAATGGAAACATTTTCGGATTTACGAGCAATTTTATCAATTTCATCAATGTAGACAATACCACGTTGGGCAGCCTCCACATCATAATCAGCATTACTAATCAGCTTGAGGAGAATATTCTCCACATCCTCACCCACATAGCCAGCCTCTGTTAAGGTTGTAGCATCGGCTATAGCAAAGGGCACCTGCAAAATCTTAGCCAGTGTTTGCGCCAGCAAGGTTTTGCCGCTACCAGTGGGTCCAAGCATCAGAATGTTGGACTTCTGCAGCTCCACATCCCGTTCGGCCTGCGGGTGCTGCACTTCATAATTAATGCGTTTATAATGGTTATAAACAGCCACGGAGAGGGTCTTTTTAGCCTCATCCTGGCCGATTACATATTCATCTAAAATAGCCTTAATTTCTTTCGGTTTGGGCAGCTCGTTAATATCGGTACCATTTTCTTCAGCTGCCTGCTGCTTATCCTCGTCAAGCATATCTTTGCAGAATTCGATACACTCATCGCAGATATACACACCGCGACCGGCAATTAACCTGCGCACTTGGCTTTCGCGTTTACCGCAAAAGGAACAGCACAGCTCCTTGCCCTGACCATCGTCAAAACTCATCTTGTAAATCTCCTTGGTATCTTATTCTGCTGATTTGCTGCGGCTAACAACCTCATCAATCAGGCCGTATTCCTTTGCTTCCTTGCTAGTAAGGTAATGGTCACGCTCGGTATCAGCAGCAATCTTCTCCACGCTTTGACCGGTATGCTTAGCCAAAACCTCGTTCATTTCCTGACGAATACGCAGGATTTCGCGCGCATGGATTTCGATTTCAGTTGCCTGGCCTTGCGCACCACCCAAGGGCTGATGAATCATCACCCGAGAATAGGGCAACGCAAAGCGTTTGCCGGGTGCACCAGCAGCCAAAAGCACAGAAGCCATGCTAGCTGCCATACCCATGCAAATTGTGGAAACATCGGGTTTAATATATTGCATAGTGTCATAAATAGCCATGCCGGCGCTAACGCTGCCACCAGGACTATTAATGTACAGATGAATATCCTTATCGGGGTCCTCGGACTCCAAGAACAATAACTGAGCGATGACAACATTGGCCATATTGTCATCAATAGGGCCAGTCACGAACACGATTCTGTCCTTTAACAGGCGGGAGTAGATATCATAGGAACGCTCGCCTCGGCTGGATTGTTCAACCACGATAGGCACGTAATTCATTTTGTCACACTCCTTTACTGCGTTCTTTTAGCTAAATTTTAATTCTTTAATTATTTTGCGCTGTCGATAACAACATGAGCAGCTTTGCGACGCAGGATGTTAGCTAAGAGCAGGCCCATGGTGCCATTGGATTTAATAATCTTCTTAACTTCGTCAACAGAAGCACCATGTTGAGCGGAGATAGCAGCAATTTCTGCGTCAACATCAGCCATATCAACTTGGATGTTTTCTGCTTTAGCAATAGCGTCCAGAACGATGTCGGTCTTAACGTTCTCTTCAGCAGCAGGACGTTGGTTTTCACGGATTTGTTCATCGGTCAAGCCGGTGTATTGCTTGTACATATCCAGGTTCATCTTGCGGCTTTCCAGGCTCATGCGCATTTCTTCAACCATTTGGCTGATGCGGTCTTCAATCATAACTTGCGGAACAGTGAATTTAGCATTAGCAACTGCAGCATCAATCAGAGCATGTTCATAAGCTACCTTTGCATTTTCTTCAGCAGCCTTTTGCATGCGTTCCTTGTAGTTAGCGCGCATTTCTTCAACAGTTTTGAAATCGCTGTTAGCAGCTACATATTCATCGTTCAGCTCGGGCAATTGTTTAATCTTAACATCTTGAATGTTTACTTTGAACACAGCTTCTTTACCAGCCAGCTCTTTTACGAAGTACTCTTCGGGGAAGGTTACTTCTACATCAGTAGCATCGCCCTTGGAGAGACCAACCAGTTGGTCTTCGAAGCCAGGAATGAAGGAGTTGGAGCCAACTTCCAAAGGATAGCCCTTGCCTTCGCCACCGCTGAAGGGTTCGCCGCCAACAGTACCAGCGAAGTCGATAATAGCAAAGTCGCCTTTTTCAATTACATGACCATCTTCAGCTGCAACCATTTTAGCGTTGCGGTTACGCAGGTCGTTCATTTGAGCTTCAACATCCTCGTCGGTTACAACGGGCTCTTCCTTGTCAACATGCAGGCCCTTGTATTCGCCCAGCTCGGGTTCAGGTTTAACAGTAACCTTAATGGTAAGCTCCATATCCTTGCCTTCTTCGAATACGGATTCTTCAACCTTAGGATCTTCTACGGGAATCAGGTTTTTAACGTCCAGAGCTTCGGTGTACAGCTTGTTAGCAACCATTTCGAATGCTTCTTGTTTGATTGCTTCCTTACCATAGTGCATTTCGATAATAGCACGAGGAGCTTTGCCCTTACGGAAGCCAGGGATATTTACGCTATTAGCAATTTTTTGTACAGCTTTTTTGAAACCAGCATTAACATCAGCAGCCGGAGCGGTAATCTTTAAAGTTGCCTCATTTTCTACTCTTTCAACAGTAACGTTCATTAATAAAATCCTCCCTTAAATTTATGTGGGTAAAAATAATAATAATCGGATTAGTTTGCCAGCCTTCCAAGTGCGAAAATTGTGCCGACATAAATCGCTCATAATATCATATCACAATAGAAGCGTCTTGACAATACTAAAAAACCCGACAGTCAAGAACTGTCGGGCAATTTTTTAAGTGGAGCGGAAAACGAGATTCGAACTCGCGACCCCCTCCTTGGCAAGGAGGTGCTCTACCACTGAGCTATTTCCGCATCTTGTTGCTAGTGCATCAGCAACGAATATAAGTATAATGCATTGACGCAGATTTGTCAACACCTTTTTTGCGATTTTTTTAGTTTTTTCCAAGGCTGCTAGGCAACAAAAAAGACGTTATGCTCTGCACAACGTCTACTGAACTATTTGGTGCGGTCGATGGGATTTGAACCCATACGGGATTTCTCCCACCACCCCCTCAAAGTGGCGTGTCTGCCGTTCCACCACGACCGCGTCTTTGGGAAATAACCTTGAATATAAAAATGGTGCGGTAGAGAGGATTTGAACCTCCACGGGGTTGCCCCCACTAGCTCCTGAGGCTAGCGCGTCTGCCGTTCCGCCACTACCGCATTTCTATTCAGCCGTTACTTCATAAGCAACATAGTAATGATAACATAGAAATGTAAAATTGTCAACAGTCTTTATGAGGAAAATATCCAGCCACACCAAACTTATCGCAAGGGCACCTTATCCCGATAGAGTAAGTAATATTTATCCCTGTCCTGCAAGACCTTGTTCACATATTCGCGCGTGTCAGGAAAAGGAATAGCCTTCAAATCATTAAAATTATCATCCCAACCAAGCTCGTGCATCCACTCATGGGTTTGCCCTCGTCCTGCATTATAGGCAATCATCACCAGCGCCAAATTATGCTTAAACTCGTGGTCCAGCTCCCCCAAATACCAGCAGCCCATTCGAATATTAG
>OBLI01001268.1_pt1 | contig 25072 bp, 18 predicted proteins | sample 1519701 | NCBI WGS metagenome assembly OBLI01 (sample SAMEA3663005, study PRJEB22513) | pig gut metagenome | biome: pig gut; feature: pig-associated habitat; material: faeces | place: France | collected 2012
TTCCGATGCTGATATTTTGAGATTTTTTATTATTTTTGCAACGGATTTGTACTACTTGTTTCATATCCATTTAAATTTTGAAGTTTCACGGTGTAAAGATACATCTAAAAATCGAGACTGCAAAGAAAGAACAATTAAATAAAGTAAAAATATGTCGATTTGGATTTTTTTTAAGATTATTGGATCACTTGCACTACTTATTTATGGTATGAAAGTGATGAGCGAAGCCCTACAGAAGATGGCTGGCTCGCAGTTGCGACACATTCTCGCGACAATGACAAGAAACAGATTCACCGGTATGTTCACCGGTATGTTCGTAACCTGTTCCGTGCAGTCATCATCTGCCACCACCGTGATGACGGTGTCGTTTGTGAACGCCGGACTGCTCACCCTTGCACAGGCTATTTCGGTGATTATGGGTGCCAACATCGGAACGACTCTGACGGCATGGATCATGAGCCTTGGATTCAACGTTGACCTCACCACGGTGATCTTCCCCGCGTTCTTCCTCGGCATCATGCTCATCTATTCCAAGAGCAAACGATATATAGGTGATTTCCTTTTCGGTATTGCTTTCCTGTTTTTCTCACTCGTGCTGCTTAGCGGGGCAGGAAAGGAACTCGACCTCGAACATAATCCCGACGTTATCAACTTCTTCGCGAGCTTCGACACCGGAAGCCATCTCACCATCATCATCTTCCTTCTCATCGGCACTATCATCACCTGCATCGTGCAATCGTCGGCAGCTGTGATGGCTATCACCATTCTTCTCTGCTCTACAGGTGTACTGCCAATTTATCTCGGCATTGCCCTCGTGATGGGAGAGAACATCGGTACCACTGCCACTGCCAATCTTGCTGCTCTCGGAGCCAATGCTCAGGCAAGGCGTGCTGCCATGGCTCACTTGGTGTTCAACGTCATCGGTGTGGTGTGGGTGCTATGCCTCTTCTATCCGTTCGTGGATATGGTGTGCTCGTTTGTGGATTACAATCCCGATGACCACAGTCTTACCCAGGCTCAGCTCGCTGCCCGTCTGCCGATTATTCTCGCGGCTTTCCACACTTGCTTTAATGTTACCAATACCTTTGTGTTGATATGGTTTATACCGCAGATCGAGAAACTCGTCTGCTGGATTATCAAACCCAAGACCACTGAGGCTGAGGAGGAATTCCGACTTACTTATATTGGTGGCAATACCATCATGAAGACTCCAGAGCTTTCGGTGCTCGAGGCTCAGAAGGAAATACAGATTTTTGCAGAGCGCATACAGAGGATGTTCTCTATGGTTAGGGAACTGCTTGGAGTGACTGATGATTCGGCATTCAACAAACTATTCTCGCGTATCGAGAAATACGAAAGTATCACCGACAATATGGAAATCGAAATCGCCAAGTATCTCGACGGGGTCAGCGATGCCCATCTATCTGATGATACAAAGGCGAAGATACGTGCCATGCTGCGCGAAATATCTGAATTGGAGAGTATCGGAGACAGTTGCTATAACATTGCTCGCACAATGAACCGCAAGATGAGCGGAAAGGAGGACTTCACCGAGAAGCAGTATGAACACATCCATCAGATGTTCGAACTCACCGACGACAGTCTTTCTCAGATGAATGTGCTTCTGCTCGGTCGAAAGGACAACTTCGACGTAAACCGCTCATTCAATATCGAAAACGAGATTAACAATTATCGCAATCAGTTGCGCAACCAGAACATAAATGCCGTCAACGACCACGAGTATTCGTATGCCATCGGAACAATGTATATGGATATCGTGGGCGAATGTGAAAAATTGGGTGACTACGTCATCAACGTGATTGAGGCAAGAATGGGAGTTAGGCAGGCTCACTAAGCCTGCTGTTGCTTCACTCCCATGCGAGCTTCAACTACATTTATCACATAGTCGCCAAGCTTCTCGCATTCCTGGATAATGTCCATATACATCGTGCCTATGGCATAGGTGTAGAGATGGTTGTTCACATCGTTGATGTTTTGGCTTCTGAGTTGGTTTCTGTAGTTATTTATTTCGTTCTCTATATTGAAAGAACGATTCACGTCGGTGTCCGACTTGTGACCGATGAGGGTGCTAATCATATGGTTGAGTGCCTCATCCGTGAGCTCCATCATCTGATGGATATGCTCGTATTGCTGGCGGATAAAGTCTTCCTTGCCATTCATACGGCGATTAATGGTACGTGCTATGTTGTAGCAGCTGTCTCCAATGCTTTCCAGTTCGGAGATTTCGCGCAGCATGGCACGTATTTTTGCTTTCGTGTCGTCGGATAGATGGGCATTGCTCACGTTGTCGAGATATTTGGCTATCTCAATCTCCATATTGTCGGATATGCCTTCATATTTCTCTATGCGAGAAAACAGTTTGACAAACTTGTCCTGGTCGGTCTCGACGAGCAATTCTCTTACCATCGAGAACATCCTTTGTATCCTTTCGGCAAAGGAGTGAATCTCCTTTTGTGCCTCCAACACGGATATCTCGGGGGTCTTCATGATTCCTGATTGTATGAATCTCAATCGGAAATCATCCTCGTCAACATTCTTCTTTGGCTTGATAACCTTGCATACCAGTGATTCTATTTGAGGAATAAACCATACGAGGATAGTAGTGTTGGCGAGGTTGAAAGTGGTATGGAAGGCTGCCAATACAAACGACAGTTTTGCTGCATTGCCAATAAATCCCGGGTCGGTCTTCTGCATCTCGGCATCATAGCCCACAAAACCACATACAAGATCTATGAAGGGGCGGAAAACACATAATATCCACAACACTCCGAATATATTGAAAAACATGTGGGCAAGGGCGGCGCGACGGGCTTGGGTGTTTGCGGTTAATGCTGCAATATTGGATGTCACTGTGGTTCCGATGTTCTCGCCCATGACAAGGGCAATGCCTTGATAGATAGGCAGTACGCCAGTGGAGCAGAGAATCATCGTAATGGCCATCACTGCTGCCGACGACTGAACGCACATTGTCAGTACACTGCCGATGACGAGGAAGGTGATGGTGGTGAGAAAACTATGCGGGTCGAAGCTTGCGAAGAAGTCAAGTACAGGCTGGTTATGAGCAAGGTCCATGTCTATGCCTGTCTGACGTAGTGTTCCCAAACCGAGGAACATGAATGAAATACCAAAGATGAAATCACCGAATATCTTCCGTTTTTTGCTATATATCAGGATTATAGCCATAAAGAAGGCAGGCCATACGAAATCGGTGATATTAAAAGAGAAGCCGGCACTCATAATCCATGCCGTCAGAGTCGTTCCGATGTTGGCTCCCATAATCACCGATATAGCTTGAGCCAGGCTGAGTAGTCCGGCGTTAACGAATGACACGGTCATCACCGTGGTAGCTGTTGATGATTGCACCGCCGCAGTGATAAGAGCACCCGAGAGTATGCCCGTAAAGCGGTTTGTTGTCATCGTTCCCAACACATGGCGAAGCTGAGGACCTGCCATCTTCTGTAAACTGTCGCTCATCGATTTCATACCGAACATCAATAGAGCAAGGGCTCCAACAAGCCTAAAGAATATCCAAACTGACATAATGTGATATATTTGTGCTTATAAAATTCTTTTGACCGATTGTAACAAAATTGCAATATCTGTTACAAACCGCTTGCAAAAGTAATACAAATATCTCACATTCTTTGTATTTTTGCTAAAATTAACTAAAAATATTATTTGATTATCAGTGTTGTCAGTTTCTCGGGTGCGAATATTTCCTTTGCCACCTGTTGGATATTGTCGGCGGTAAGTGTATCAATCCGCTTGAACAAATCAGTTATGTCTTTTTCCCAACCATAATGCAGAAAACTCTTGCCAAAGTCGAGGGCAAAGCTCTCGCGGTTGTCACAGGCTACGCCCAACTGCCCTTTTATCTGCCTCTTGGCTGCGTTGAGTTGTGCCGTGGTGAGAGGTTTGTCCATAACCCTCTGCAGTTCTTTGTTCACGAGTCGCAGGCAACGCTTCACGTCGTGTGGGTCGCAACCGAAGTAGGTGCACCACACTCCAGTGTCGCTATAGCTCACCATCGTACTCTCAACGGTATATACCAAGCCATTGCGCTCCCTAAGGGAGATATTTAGGCGGGCATTCATCCCGGGACCTCCTAATATATTATTTAATAGGTATAGGGCTATGCGCCTATCATCGTGAACACTGTATGCCCTGTTGCCTATCATAACATGAGCTTGATGGGTGCCCTTTTCGATACATCTTGTTTGTGGGTGATAGGCGGGTAGAGGTGCCACGATGTCGGCATCTCCTATGACGGGTTTCTGTTCGCCGAATCCTTTTGTAGTCCTTTTCAATAAAGTCACCAATTTCTTGAAGCTGATGTCGCCATAGGCAAAGAACACTGCATTGTGGGGCTTATAGAATCTTTGGGTGAATGCTTTGGCGGTCTCGCTCTTGTATGTGCGCAACTGCTCGGCTTCGCCCAGGATATTATGTCCGAGCTGATGTCCGCTGAAAATAATATTCTCGAATAAGTCGTATATCAACTCGGCTGGCGAGTCGTTATAACTCTCTATCTCGTCGCATATCACTTCTATCTCCTTGTCAATCTCCGACTGTGGATATTGACTATGAAACACTATGTCCGAAAGCAAATCTACGGCCTTGGCAAAATGTTCCTTGAGGATAGCGGCGTAATATACGGTATCTTCCTTGTTGGTGAAGGCATTCAGTTCGCCACCCACTGTCTCAAGGCAGTTGATAATGGAAAGTGCCCGGCGGCGTTCTGTTCCCTTAAAGGTGGTGTGCTCGCAGAAATGGGCAACACCTTCCTCCCCAGGCAGTTCATTGCGTGTTCCGGCGTTAATACCGAAACCGCAATATACTACCTGCGACGTGGACGGAAGATGTATTATCCTCAGTCCGTTAGGGAGAGTGGCGGTATTATATTTCAATTTATTCTATTATTGACGATGTGATACTTTAATATTTCAATATTTTAATTCTTCAGAATTGCTTCCGCCATCTTTCTTCCGAGTTCCTCACACTGCTTGAATGTCTCGTCGTTAAGGCTCTGGCGGATGTCAACGGGTTCGCCCACTGCCTCGAAGTGGAGGTGGGTGTCGTTCCACTCCTTTATCTTGCCTACGGCCTTGCTTGCCCATCCGTAGCTTCCAAACCATCCCAACTTGTGGTTCTTGATGTCCTTGTTGGCGAGTTCGGCAAGCAGCACGTCCATCTCATGATAGAGTCCGGTGTTATATGTCGGGGCTCCAACGATGAGGGCATTATAGCGGAACACATCGCGGATGATGTATGAGTGATGAGTCTTGGATACGTTGTACATCACGATATTCTTCACTCCTGCCTCTGAGGCGGCACGGGCTATTACCTCGGCAGCGCGCTCGGTATTGCCATACATCGTTCCATAGCAAATCACCAAGCCTGGCTCTGTCTCATACTTTGACATCGAGTCATACATGCCAATAACCTTCTCTATATACTCGTGCCATACAGGACCGTGGGTTGAGCAGATGTAGTCGAGCTTTACTCCGGCGAGCTTCTTAAGGGCTGACTGTACGGGGGTGCCGTATTTACCCACGATATTTGAATAATAGCGCACCATCTCAAGCCAGAATGTGTCGCAGTTGATCTGTGAGTCGATGATACCGCCGTTGAGGGCTCCGAAACATCCGAAGGCATCACCCGAGAAGAGCACATTACTTGTGGTGTCGAGGGTTACCATCGTTTCAGGCCAGTGTACCATTGGGGTGAGAACAAACTGCAGTTTGCGACTGCCGAGGTCGAGGGTATCGCCATTCTTCACTTCCAGTGTGTTTTCATTAATACCATAGAATCCTTTCATCATTCCGAAAGTCTTTTTGTTGCCAATGATGGTTATCTCGGGATAATACTTGCGGATGAGTTCTATTGCACCGCTATGGTCGGGCTCCATGTGGTTGATGACAAGATAATCTATCTTGCGGTCACCAATCACTTGCTGGATGTTCTTGATATATGGTATAAAGAAATCCACTTCAACAGTATCGATGAGGCATACCTTCTCGTCGTCAATGATATAGGAGTTGTAAGACACTCCGTTGGGCAAAGGCCACAAACCCTCAAATAGGTTCTTGTTGCGGTCATTAACACCCACATAATAAATTTTGTTTGTAATCTCCTGCATAATCAATAATTATTAATTTAATTCTCAATTTCTAAATTCTAATTCCTAATTCCTAATTCTTAATCCCTCTCCAAATTCCTTGGAAATATAATTGTTTATACTCTTACAACACTCGCACGAGAACATTTGGGCGCACTCCACCAACTTATCCCATTGTTCCTCACTAAGTCCACGCTGAATGTCTTCTTTTGTTATGCCGTATTTTATCAGACCATATACAAAACCGGCATTAAAGTTGTCGCCTGCACCAATGGTGCTCACTGTCTCAGTGTTGCTTACGGCATATTGTTTCTTTATTCCGCCTTCTGCCCTCACCTCTACAGGTTTTGCTCCTTGGGTGTAGATGAAGTTATGGCAATAGAAGGAGATGTCAGTACGATAGACACTATCAGCATCGTTGCGCTTGAAGAGTATCGAGAAATCCTCGTTGCTTCCTCTCACCACATCCGCATATTCGAGATTGTCGAGAAGATTTGGTGTTATCTTCATCACCTCGTTGCGGTGGGAGGCGCGGAAATTCACGTCGTAATATAGTATGGCTCCGTGGTTCTTGGCATATTCCAAGAGTCCCGCCACCTGTGGTCGAATCACCGGATTGATGGCATAAAATGACCCGAACATCACGATGTCGTCGGGCTGTATGTCGGGATAAATAAAGTCGAGTTGGTCGTGGGGATGATCTTTATAGAAAATATATTCGGCATCGTTGTTGTCGTTGAGAAATGCCAATGACAATGGCGACTTGCTGTCGGCATAAACGTTCACGTTGCTGCCATCTACACCATTTTCCTCCATAAAGCGAATAATCTTCCTGCCTATGTGGTCGTTGCCGGTCTCACTGATGAGCGAGGCCTTGACTCCTGCGCGACCTAATGATATCAGCGCATTAAAAACCGAGCCGCCTGGAACTGCGCTCACAGGTTCGTCGTCCTTGAAGATGATGTCGAGAACGGTTTCTCCAATACCTATTACTTTTCTCATTATCTTGAACTATTTCATGTAAATACTTGACTTTTGCACCCATTACAATGGATATGCATATAAAAAGCAGTGCAAAATTACTCATTTTTGCCCGCTTTGCATATAGTTGTTCAACTTTTTTTTATACCAAATCAAATATTTAACTTTCGTTTAGTATATCAATGATATCTTTCAGACTTGTTGCCACCTTGATATGCCTTTTCCAGTTGCCTCTCACCATTCCCTTTTGGTCGAGATCTTCAAGCATGGAGATGAGCGAATTCCAAAATCCTTCAATATTATAAAGGATGACACCCTTGGAGTGATATCCTATAGTAGCCGAGGCAGCAACCGAGAATATCTCATCGAGTGTGCCAATGCCTCCTGGCAATGCTATGAATACATCACTTTGCATCATCATCAAAGCCTTGCGGTCGTTAAGGTTGTCGCAAGGGATATGGACGTCGAGATTGTTGCTCAGATGCCCTCGCTCTTCCACTTTTGAGGGCACAACGCCAATAGTCATGCCTCCGGCTGATTTTGCGGCTTTTGCCACATTCTCCATTAATCCCATGTCGCAGCCCCCGAACACGATAGTGTGTCCGTTGGTAGCTGCCCATTGTCCCAGTTCTTCCGTCCTGCGGAAGTATTCAGCTTCGATGTTGTCGTTGGCGCTGCAGAAAATGCATATTTTCATTTTTTATTGTTTTTTTCTTATAGTATTCCTAGTGATCCTAGTATCCCTAGTATTTCTAGTATTCCTAGTATATCTAGTTCTCCTAGTTAATTATTAATTATCTTTTGGGGCTTCCTCCGCCCTTAACCTGTTTATCTCCGCCTTAAGCGACTCAATCTCATCTTTTTGAGAATAAAATGCCTTTAGGGCACGCTCTTTCAAGTTGTTGTATGATTCTTCCCAATTCGCAACCTTATTATTTGCTTCTGAAAGCAATGTGTTAAGGCGGGCATTTTCGGATTCGAGATATTTTATACGTTCATCTTGCTGCTTTATTCTCTCATCTTGCTTGTTGAGATGGCCTGTACGGGCGCGATACATTCTTTCTTTGATGCCGCCTTCAGTAATGAATTCCTTTTCGAGCTTTTCAAGAAAAGACATCATCATTTTGTCAATGATATGACATAAAGAGAGAGCGATATTACCCATTTCCTCATCTGTCCATGTCTCAAAGAAATTCTTATAATCCTCGAGTTCATTGTGGTATCGACAGAAATTCACCATCGGTTCATATTCGAGGTCTCCTTTTCCATATATGCGAAGATGCCGTGATTTCAGATAGTCATTATAGTCCTCTCGGAGCTCCATGAGTGATGCTCGTGCCACATTTAGCAATTTCAATTGCATCTCAGAGGATGTCACACCATCTTCCAACCCCTCAACAATATTCTGCTTGCACGACCTTGCTGCCTGTATTATTTGGTCTCTTGTTCTATCTTTATATAAATGTATGAACCTGTCGCAGAAACTGAATGAGAGTTGATAAATCACCTCTGATTTCTGATACAGAAACAGAGTACTCCAATTAGTTGGCTTTTTTAAGACTTGATTATTGTCTTTGTTTTCACTCATGAGTTCGTATTTTTTAGGTGCAAAGATAATTATTTCAGTTGGAATTACCAAATTATTCATGATAATATTTGATATAAAAATGATTGTTTTCTGTTATGGGTTAATTTTGCTTAAATAATTGCCGATATAAAACTTGTTATTCGTATTTTGTTGTATCTTTGCAATGATTATGGATAAAGGTTGAAGTTATGAAGCATATTATATATTATAAAAGGTGTGTAGTCTTGGTGATAATATTGCTTGTCAATATTACTATTGTCTTTGCTCAACAAAAGAAGAAGACTCAACTGCAGAAGAGGGAAAACTATGAGTTTACCTTCGACTTGCCTTGCTATGTCGAGCAGTTGAAGAAGGAACTGACCTATCCTCTTGCTTGGGGAAACAGTGATGTCAATAACTTTTCCGAGTGGAAATCTGTTGCCAAAGCAAAGGTGCTCGAATGTATGATGACTCCGCCGAAACAAGCTGACGGATTTAATTATCAGGTGATGGGCGAGGAGAGACGTGAGGGATATATCGCAAGGAAAATCCTTTTCAATGTCAATGCCTATTCGCGTATTTCGGCATATCTTCTTATTCCTTATGGCAAAGGGCCGTTTCCCGCAGTGAATATGCTTCATGATCATGGTGGACATTTGTATATTGGAAAGGAGAAAATGGTGCGCCCCTTTGATGTGGATACAGCGGTGGTAAATGATGCAGATAATTGGGTTGACAAATTATATGATGGACAATATGCCGGAGATTATTTCGCCCGTAATGGTTATGTTGTGTTCTCTACAGATGCTCCAATGTGGGGTGAACGCGGTAGAGAGGAGGGTGTTGACCGCAGTAAATATGACATAATATGTGGTAATATGATGATGTTGGGGCGTGATATGTCTGCCTTTATGACATATGACGATATTTCGGGAACGGATTTCCTCGCTTCTCTTCCCCAGGTTGACAAGAGTAGAATCGGTTGCATGGGTTGCTCTATGGGGGCTTATAGGGCATGGATGCTTGCTGCCTTGAGCGACAAGATTGCTGCTTCTGCCTCAATATGTTGGATGACAACAACGGATGTGCAGATGTCAGTGAAGGACAAGAAACGTGAATATGGCGGTTTTGCCAATTGTATTCCCGCTCTTCGCCAGTGGCTCGACTATCCCCACATTGCCTCGCTTGCCTGTCCCAAACCGATGCTTTTCATTAATGGGACACGCGACCATCTATTCCCAATCGATGGTTCGGTGTCGGCATTTAATATCATGCGTGACGTATGGCGAAGTCAGAATGTGGACTCCGAACTTGAAACCGAACTTTGGGATGTTCCACATTCCTGCGGTAAGGCATTGCAGCAGAGAGTATTGGAGTTTTTTGACAAGAACTTTAAAAAGTAAGTGGCTTATGGGACAGTTTTGGACAAGGAAAAAAGACCAAGAGGATCATGATGAGAAACTTGCCACTCCATGGGCAGAGTTGGTAGGTCATGGGAATATGGAATGGCCATGGCCTGATGGTTTTGACGATAACCAATCGGATGATTCAGAATAAGATGAATGGAAAAGTATTCGTATTTAACAAAAAATATTTGGTAATATAGGGATTTTATTGTAACTTTGCACCCGAAAATTACGTAATTTATATTATATTTCATTGAAGACATTTGAAGAATTGGGCGTCAGCGAAGAGATTCGCCGCGCTATCACGGAGTTGGGCTTTGAGAGCCCGATGCCCGTACAGGAGGAAGTCATTCCCTATTTGCTTGGAAGTAATAATGATGTAATCGCACTGGCACAAACCGGTACGGGTAAGACCGCCGCATTCGGTATTCCCGTATTGCAGCGTCTCGACCCGTCAAGTCGTGACACTCAGGCCCTTATCCTTAGTCCCACTCGCGAACTCTGTCTGCAAATTGCCGACGACCTGAAGGACTTCTCCAAGTATATGAATGGCATAAATATTGTTGCCGTCTATGGAGGAACATCCATTGAGAATCAGATTCGCTCCTTGCGCCATGGGGCACAAGTGATTGTTGCCACCCCTGGACGTCTTATCGACCTCATGAATAGAGGAAAGGCAAACCTTGAAAAGGTATATAATGTAGTGCTCGATGAGGCCGACGAGATGCTCAATATGGGATTTACTGAGAGTATCAATGAGATATTTGAGGGAGTTCCCGCCGATCGCAACACCTTGCTTTTCTCGGCTACGATGAGTCGTGAGATTGAGCGTATTGCCAAGAGCTATCTTCGTGAATATAAGGAGATCGTTGTCGGTAGTCGTAATGAGGGAGCTGAGAATGTAAACCATATCTATTACATGGTACATGCTAAGGACAAGTATCTTGCCCTAAAGCGAATTGTGGATTTTAACCCTAAAATATTTGGAATTATCTTCTGCCGCACTAAACTCGAGACTCAGGAGATTGCCGACAAACTGATTCACGATGGATATAATGCCGAGAGTCTGCATGGCGATCTCAGTCAGCAGCAGCGCGACCTTACTATGCAGAAGTTCCGCCAGCACCTCACCCAACTCCTCGTTGCAACAGATGTGGCTGCCCGAGGACTTGACGTAGATGACCTTACTCACGTTATCAACTATGGTCTCCCCGACGATATCGAGAGCTATACCCACCGCAGTGGTCGTACTGGTCGTGCAGGCAAGAAGGGAACATCTATTTCCATCATGCACATTCGCGAGAAGCACAAGATGCGTGCCATCGAGAAGGAGATAGGAAAGAGTTTTGTTGAGGGGGCTATCCCATCTGCCAAGGAGATTTGCAAAAAGCAGCTCTATAAGGTGATGGACCAGATTGTGAAGACTGATGTCAACGACGAGGAAATCGATCCCTTCATGTCCGACATCAACCGCTACTTCGAGTTTATGGACAAGGAAGACCTGATTAAGAAGATTGTGAGCATGGAGTTCGGCAAGTTCCTTGCCTATTATGCCGATGCACCCGAGATTGAGGCCCCCTCTAAATCTCCCCGGGGGGAGACTTCTGATAAACGCAGAGGTAAGGGCGATCGTGGTGAGCGCAGCAACACTCCCCCTCGGGGGAGACGGAGGGGGGCTGAGGCTGGTTTTCGCCGCCTATTCATCAACCTTGGCAAGGATGACGGTTTCTATCCTGGCGAGGTGATGCAATATATCAATAAGCATGTTGAGGGTAGGCAGGCTGTTGGACATATCGACCTTTTGAAGAAGTTCTCATACATAGAAGTGCCGGAGAAAGACGCTCAGAAAGTGATGCGTGCCCTCGATGGAACAGTGTATAAAGGCCGTGAGGTGAGATGCAATGATGCCGACGAGAAAGGACATGGCAGAAAGAATGTTGAAAAGACCCCAACAGCAAAGAAAACCTTTACCCCGAGGAAATCCAAGAAGGCAATGGAAATGCCGGAAACAGGCGATTGGCGCCAGTTCTTCAAAAACGGCAACAACGACTTCAAGGGCGAGGAACCCGATTTCAGTGAGGAAGGTTGGGCAATGAGAAAACCACGAAAGAAGAAATAAATAAAGGCAGTCATTACTTGACTGCCTTTATTTATTATAGACTTTGATGATAATCGCATTCACTCTGTCTTCTGTAGGGTCTTACCTCGTGTAAGACCGAATCCATACGACGGGCGGTCTTACACGAGGTAAGACCCTACAGCGGACGTTATCGCGGACATTATCGCGGTAGCAACTTCTTCATTCTTCACTCTTCATTCATAAGATATGTTTCGCAGTTCGCTCACATTACTTTCCTGAGCCTTTTCGGTGAAGAAACGACCGAAGTCATCGGGCAATAGAGTGGTGGCGGGCTTGAAATCCTCGCTTTGCATATATTCGAGAATGCTTCTTAACAGATGACGTGATTCGGGATATTGCTGTGTCCCGGTCAAGTCGCTCATGCACACGAACACTCGTCCCTTACCCACGTTTGTCTCAAAGAATAAGGCAAGGCGATGGTTGCGCTCAACATTGTCGATCACCTGCACCAATGGACGATAACCTTCTGGCATTTTGTCCATCACCAACGGGCGTGACTCATGCACGATGGATGCCCACTGCCAGTTGGTGTGCTTGTCTGTTGGAAATGACTTGAATAATGGATGCTCCATCTCGTTGACAAGCAAACCGAGTGTGCCGGGAGAAACGGGTTTCTTGTTGTTTTCGGAAATTGTCTTGAACATACGGTAGTTCCAGTAGTCTGTCTGCACCAAGCCACCTACGGTTTGGTCGGCATACATTCCCTTCTTTGGCATGAGCAACACCTTGGCTCCATTCTTCAACTTTTTCAATATTCCTTCGTCAAGAGTGTCGGCAATGACAATTCCCTTTGAGAGTGTCCCCAACTGCTTATCCATGTCATAGTCGGGATATATCCACAAGGTGTAGTCATTATGATAAGGTGTATCGACGATAGACAATGCCAACTTCACCTTTTCTGCCTTTCTCGTCTTGCCAAGGCGTGCCACTACTGAGTCGCATGACACGTCTATAACTCCTGCTTTCACATTGCCGAGTTTTATACTGTCTTGTGCCAAAACGATGTTTTTATCACTCAAAAACACCCATTTCATCGTTCTTCCTTCGAGAATGGAGTCGGATGCAGCATAATTTGCGATAATGCACTTCCATGTGATGGTGTCGCCCTCGCTATATGTGAGTCGAGGCAGTTCGGCCATTGGCACCACCTTGTCACACCACTGTCTCCATCTCTTGGCATCCACAATCTCCTTACTGTCCATAAATGCGTCGAGAATACCTACGTATGCCGACCCTTGTCCTGGATAGTCTTGAATGTCGAGCAGTTGGAATCCTGCCATATTCCTTGTCCTAAGGTCCATCTCGATGTCGGCTTTATACAGTTCTGCCGACCATTTGCCTGAGGCCTCATGGAAATCCTTTGCCTGTGACAACATACCGGCATCCTTTAGTCGTTGACGGAATATTCTCATGTTGTCAGGTCGCAACACACCGCGATATTTCTCAATCTCATTATAGTCGGGATAGGTTTGGAATTGTCCCGTCTCATGACTGATAATAGGCACCTTGCTTCCGGCAATCGCCTTTTCGAAATTAGTGGTAGTGTTGGGATATTCGTGATTGATGAGTCCTCCGTCGAATGCGTCGCAGAATGAGAAGGAACCACGCACGTGGGTGTTATACTCTCCCCATGCCTCACCGCCAATGCGACAAGTGGTAAAATAGTCCATTCCATCGAGTACTCCCTTATATCCGAGATACATGTTAGAGCCAAAGGTATAGAGACGTCGTGTAGCGTCACCGTCACCCGACTTTTCGCAATTTCCGTCTATTTTCCGGAAGTCGTTGACGTAGTCCGCCATCAGTTCCGTACTTCCCCATAGTTCATTGCCAAGACCCATCATCACGAATGACGGATGATTGCCGTATGTCTCGATTATCTTTCTTCCCTCGTCTCCCAGATAGGATGTGAGCCATTCGTCTTTCTCGTCAAAGCCTCCCCATATCGGGAGTTCTGGTTGGAGATAGATGCCGAGATTGTCGGCAGCTTGGAAGCAAGCCTCAGGTGGGCACCATGAGTGGAAACGCACATGATTGATGCCATATTGCTTGCATGTCTTGAGATAATTATACCACTCGTCATAACCCATAGCAACATGTCCTGTCAAGGGCCATACGCAGGCATCGTGCTTTCCGCGCAGGAATGTCTTGCGTCCGTTTACGGTGAAATGATTTCCTTCTGCCTTGAAGTCGCAAAGGGCGAAGGTGGTGGTCATCTCGTCCGACTTGCCCTTACATTCCACTCTCACCTTCACCTTGTTTAGGTGTTGTGGTGTATGTTCGCTCCATTTTTTCGCGTTTTCACCGAGGTTGTACGTGTAAAAGAGCGTAGTCGTACCGTCTTCGTTAATGGTTCGCTGACTAATACCACTGCGTGTAATGTCAATCTCTTTGCCTTTCTTCTGTTTGTCACTGAAGGAAATCTTTACTTTATATTTTTGCTTGGGATTGCCCTCGAGCCTTATCTCAATGTTCACCTTGTTTTTTGATGCGATTGGAGATGTGCGGATGCTCTTTATTGTGACAGGCGATTCCTTGGCTTCGAGATACATCTTCCCGATGACACCGTTCCAATTGGTTTGGGTGTCCTCGGTGTATGCGTGCGACGAACCGAGCAGTTGCTTGGGCACACTATTCCCGTTATCCACCTTGATGTCGAGTTTATGCTGTCCAGGTGTCAGTTTGCCTGTCAAGTCATACACTTGTGGCACCGAGATGTCGTCGCATTTCCCCATTTCCACCCCGTCTATATAGATAGTTGTGGGTTTGGTTCTCTCAAGGAAAAGTGTTATTTTCTTGTTTTTCCATGACGATGGAATGTCAATGCTTTTTGAATACGTGGCTTCGCCAAACCATGTGAAGTAGCGCGAGAGATGTGTGGTCTCGTCGCGCTTCTTGTTAGGTTCACCTTTGCGGTTGGTGTCGGTTGTTCCAGGCAGATGCACTGCCTCTTTCCCCAACATCCATTGTCCGCTGAGGTCAATTTGTGTCGTTTGGGCGCTCGCCAATCCCGACGATGCCACAAACAAAGTAGTGACAATTAGTTTTTTCATACTTAGGCTTTTATGTTATAAAGAATTATTTTGCTCCGATTTCCTTGATGAGGCGGTCGGCATGTCCCCACTTGTCCATCAAGTAGAGCATGTATCGGATGTCAACGCCGATGCATCGTGCGAGTTTGTTGTCGAAGAAGATGTCGCCCGACAGACTGTCCCAGTTGCCGTCGAATGCAAGTCCGATGAGTTCGCCCTTTCCGTTGAATATCGGCGAACCGCTATTTCCGCCCGTGATGTCGTTGTTGGTGAGGAAGCAGAGCTGCATTTTTCCCGTAGTCTTGTCGGTGTATTTGCCGAAGTCCTTTGCGCCCATGAGTTCGTGCATAATCGGCTCGGCGAAATATTCGAAGTTGTCGTCGCTCTTCTTCATTTTATCCACGATGCTCGATGCCTCGGTGTAGTAGCCCGAAGGCTTGCCGTTGAGGTTGAAACCTCCCACCTGTCCGTAGCTCAGTCGCATTGTGAAGTTGGCGTCGCTATAATGTGGCATTTCCATTTCCATGCGCAATATGGCATCGCATAGATAACGCTCCTGCATATCGATGGAATCATTCAATACTGAGAGTTCGGCTCTTAAGTCGCTGAAAACATTGGTGAGGTCGAGTCCCATCTTTATACCGCAGTCGCTGGCATAAATCTTCTTGTTGATGTAGATCTTCTCACCGCTTTTCATCAGTACGCTGTTGCTCCATACGTCCTCCACATACTTGGCATAGTCGCCATTGTATGTCTTGTCGATAGTCTGATAAAACTCCGGCAGATATTTTGCGTCAGCCTTCTCGCGGTAGTTCTTCAGCAGTGTGGCATATACCTCCTTGTCGAGGGCGGCATCCCAAGAGTCGCTGTTGTCCTTGAATACCACATATTGCTTTGACTTCTTGCCTTTAGGCCCTTCCACCTCCATGCCATTATGATATTTGTAGGCACGATCTGCCAGTTCATTTGTGCGCATGAATGTCTCGCGGAAGTACATGTAGTTGCGTCTTACGTCAAGGCGCTTGTTATATAGACGTTCCATAAGGTCGAAATCAAGTTTGCCCTTAAGGTAGCCTGTAAACAGCTGATAGCGCTTGATTTTATTCTCGAAGTCGGCTTTCTGGCGGATGAGTCCTGTGGAATCGATACATTTGTTCATTCCGATGGAGTTTTTCCAATAGTTGCTGCTCTGGGCATATTTTGAGTCATACTTGATTCTCACGGCCTCGTCGGCACGCATGTGCTTGAGCATAACCTCCTGCTTGACACCTCTAACCTGAGCTCGCGGTTCGTTCTCGGCATCACGACGCTCACGGATGCCGTATGACGAAAGATAGCGACTTGTACTGCCCGGATAACCCATGGTCATGGCAAAGTCTCCTTCCTTATAGCCTTGCAGCGATACGGGCGACCAGTGCTTGGGCTTATAAGGTACGTTGTCCTTGCTGTATGCAGCCGGACCATTGGTCTTTGGGTCGGCATAGATACGGAATACCGAGAAGTCGCATGTCTGTCGCGGCCACATCCAGTTGTCAGTCTCACCGCCAAATTTACCCATCGACTTTGGCACTGTGAACACCAATCTCAGGTCGGTGAAGTCGCGATATGTAGTGGCATAATACTTGTTGCCCTCGTAGTAAGGCTTAATCTCAAGACGCAGTGTAGAGTCGTTGGCCTTAACCTCCTTAGACATCGCATTCTCGATGGAATCGAGGAAATGTACCTGTTCAGATGGCGAGAGTTTGTTTATTCCCTTCTTGTCGAGCAAGTCGGTAATGTCTTTTTGATCCACCATGAAGCTCACGAACATGTCCTCGTTGGGCAGCTCTTCCTCATAGGTTTTTGCATAGAATCCGTTGAGCATGTAGTCGTGCTCCACAGTGGAGTGACTGCGTATTGCCTCGAAACCACAGTGATGATTGGTGAATACCAGTCCATCTGGCGAAACGACCACTCCCGAGCAATATCCCGAGAAGTTTACCACCACGTTCTTGATAGCGTCATCATTGTTGTAGATGGCGTCGTAGGGCAATGAGAAACCTTCTGCCTGCATTTGTCCATAAACGGCCTGCGGCAGATTGTAGAGCATCCACATGCCTTCGTCGGCATTTACTGATGCGGTTGACAGCATTGCTGCCATGATTAATGTGCTTTTCTTCATAATAATATCTTAATTCTTAATTCTTAATTTTTAATTTCTTCAAGATAGGTGTAAGTGGAAAATCTTTTTTCACAATATATGCAAGGAAGAGTAATATCAACAAAGTGTTAGGCACAACCACCCATAAACCACTTATGTAGTCTCTGCCTAATTTCATTAAGGCAAAGCATATAAGAGCCAATACGACATATTTGCCAATTCCGGCAAGGTCGTATTTGATAAGATAATATTTCTGCCCTACAAAATAGCTCAGTGTCATTGCCGTGGCATATCCTGCAAATCCCGCCCATGCGCAAGCCATATAGCCATATTGCGGAACGAATATGACATTAATTGCTATCAATACGGAGCAACCAATACCAGAGAACCATGCACCCCAAATCGTCTTGTCGATGAGTTTATACCAGAACGAGAGGTTGAAGTAGATACCCATCATAATCTCTGCCGCCATAACGATGGGCACCACCTTAAGTCCGCTCCAATAGTCTTGGCCGATAATATGCTTTAATATGTCAAGATAGCCCACCACCGTGAGGAATGCCAAGAGGGTGAAGATGATGAAGAACTTCATCGCCTTGGCATAGGTTTCGCGATTGTCCTTGTCTTTTGATTTTCCGAATACAAATGGTTCGTAGGCATAGCGGAAAGCCTGTGTAATCATTGCCATTATCATTGCAATCTTGGATGCGGCACCATAGATTCCAAGTTGCTCGTGGGCGTTCTCACCTTTATATATATAAGGGAAGAGAATTTTGTCGGCAGTCTGGTTGAGAATGCCTGCTATGCCCAATATTAGTATCGGCCAACTGTAAGAGAACATTCTTTTCATAAGTTCACGATCGAAGACATAGCGGAATCCAGTGAGTTCCTTGTAGAAGCAAAATGTGATACTTGCCGTGCAGGCGAGATTGATGTAGAAGGCATAGCCAGCACCAATCGTCGGGTCGTAGATTTTGCCGATTTCATCGGGATATGAAGTATATAAGGCAGGCAGTGCAACAAAGAATACGATATTCAGCAGGATGTTCATCACGATGAATAACATCTTCAATGCTGCAAATTTGATGGCCTTTTTCTTATGTCTGAGATAGGCGAATGGTATGCATTGGAATGCATCTATAGCCACCGTCATTGCCATCACCCATATATACGACGGATGTTCGGCATACCCCATCACGTCGGCAAGTGGGGAGATGAATGTGATCACCAATGCCACGAATACCACAGCTGTGAATCCCACGGCTGTCAATATCGTGGAATACACCTTCTGTGGGTCTTCGCCCTCCTTGTTGGAGAATCGGAAGAAGGTTGTCTCCATTCCGAATGTCAACAACACCAATATGAGTGCCGTGTAGGCATACATATTTGTAATCACTCCATAACCGCCGCTTGCAGCCGACAGTTTTGCCGTGTAGAGCGGCACGAGCAGATAGTTGAGGAATCGCCCCACTATACTGCTAAGTCCATAGATGGCCGTGTCCTTGGCCAGAGATTTCATATTTGCCATATTCTTTATTTGTAGGGTTTTGTAGGGGTTTGTAGGGGTTTTGTAGGGCTTTGGTAGGTTTTTAGTAGGATTATTTACATAATTTTACATCAACCTACATCAACCTACATCCACCAACATCACCCTGCATCCACCTAATTCTCACCTGATTTCCCCCAAAAAAATCCATTCAACATTTCCTTATATCTCCCAATATTATTTATTTGAATTATTTTTCCTCCACTCTGATCTTATCCTATATCTCTGTTCTTTGATGCCACCCTCTTTGAGGAATTTTTCATTGAGATATCTGATGTAGCCATAGAGCATTGTTAATTCCTGATTAATTATGATAAGAGCAATGTTGCAAATGTCCTCAGCATTGCGACCCGCAATCTGCCTCCGATACCAAGCACTGTCGTTATGCTTGCGACACAATGGCTGGGCTGCCTGATATTTCGGATGATCCTTGCCCCATGTTTCCAAGTTGTTGTTACGTAGATAATCTCGATAATCTTCTTTTAGCTCTTCAAGACTGCCCTTGGCAATTACAGATAATTTGTGCTCTGATTGAGATGAACCTTCAGCATCACTGTAACCCTCTACGATGTTCTGTTTGCATGAACGCGCAGCCTGAAGCATTTGGTCAACAGTTCTGTCCTTGCTTTTATTGAGGAAGTTGTTGACGAAATAGAACGTAACGTCATATATACATTCGCTTTTCTGGTAGATAGACAATGACTTGTAGCTATCAGGATATTCTTGTTTTAATGGTTCCATCCTAAAATAAGATTAATTAAAGAAAAGATAACATATCGCAATTGCCGCGATGATGCCCGCAAGGTCTGCCAATAGTCCGCAAGCCACGGCATGACGGGTGTATCTCACGCCCACACTGCCGAAATATACTGCCAAGACATAGAATGTGGTATCGGTTGAGCCTTGGAATATGCAGCTCAGACGACCCACGAAGGAGTCGGCACCGTATGTTGTCATTGCGTCAACCATCATTCCTCTTGCACCGCTGCCCGACAGGGGTTTCATCAGCGCCGTGGGCAATGCTCCCACGAAGTCGGTGTTGCCACCCACTGCCTCCACTGTCCATTTCACTCCCCCAATCAGCCAATCCATAGCTCCCGAGGCGCGGAAGACACCTATTCCAACGAGGATGGCAACAAGATATGGGATGATTCTCACGGCAGTTTGGAATCCATCCTTCGCTCCCTCAATGAATGCGTCATATACGTTGACCTTCTTTCTCACTCCTGCAAGAATAAAGCCCACGATGATAGTCATTAGCAGGATATTGGCTGCTGAAGTGCTCACAAGATCCACCTGCTCCTTGCTCATCGTGCTGAATCCCCAAATGATTGAAGCAACAAGCAAACTTGCCCCTCCGAGAGTCAACATCATTGTGCGGTTGATGAGGTTGATGCGCTGGTAGATACTTGTGACGATAATGCCAGCGAGTGTCGAGAAGAACGTGGCGAGCAGTATGGGCACGAAGATGTCGGTGGGTTGTGCTGCCCCCATCTGCGCCCTATATACCATGATGCTCACAGGGATGAGTGTCAGTCCGCTTGTGTTGAGCACGAGGAACATAATCATCGGGTTGGTGGCAGTGTCCTTCTTCGGGTTGAGTTCCTGCAACTGTTCCATTGCTTTCAATCCAAGAGGAGTGGCAGCATTGTCAAGGCCAAGCATATTGGCGGCTATGTTCATGAATATGCTGCCAGTGACGGGGTGTCCCTTCGGAATATCGGGAAACAGTTTGCAAAACACCGGACTAAGCACTCGGGCAAGCATGTTGACCATGCCTCCCTTTTCGCCAATTTTCATAATTCCGAGCCATAGCGACAATACTCCTGTGAGTCCGAGTGAAATCTCGAACGCCGTCTTCGACGAGGCGAATGTAGAGTCCATCATTGCGGGAAAGACGTCATAGTTGCCGAAAAAAATCAACTGTATGAGTCCTATGACGAAAGCCACTACAAAGAATGCTATCCAAATGTAATTCAGTACCATATACCTTCATAATAAGTGAAACAATGCTGCAAAGTTAGCTTTTTTTTGTGTAAAATGCAAAGAATAAGTAAAAAAAGCTCTTTCATATCGATTTTTTTTATAACTTTGCAGCATAATCTCAATAAAAATAAGGAATATACACATAAAAACGGTATCACAATATGATTAAAACTAAGTCATTCTTAATTGTCGGCCTTGCAGTTGTCATGGCAGCGGTCACCTCGTGTAAAGAGGCAAATCTTTTCGACGAGGAGGATTATAACAGATATGTTGACACAGTCTTCCCCGTGGAGAATATCGACTCTCAACAGAGTTGGTCAACAACGTATAAATATCCATTCCGTATAGGGATAGAATATGACGGAGCCTTCACTCTGAAGTTCTATTCGGATAATCCGTCGAATGTGTCCTCACGCCTGCTTAATACTTGCTATGTAGATGGAAATATGACGCATGACATACGTGTCGAGGCACCACTCGTTGCCGACAAGTTGTATGTGTCGCTTATCGATGAAAGCGGAAAGCGCAGGACTAAGGAGGTGAGTGTCTCTCATACGATTAATAATGTGGAATTCTCTGAATACACATCCGACGATGATATTATCTCCGATGCCTCGTCGTCAATGGATATTGCCCAGACCTACACTTTCTGCTTTGAGGAGAATTTCCCCGAACCGGGAGATTATGACTTCAATGATGTTGTTATGGGCGTTACAATCAATAAGAGTGTAGAGAATGGCACCAACTATGTGTCGATAGGAGTAAAACTGAGAGCTGTTGGTTCGGGCAGTCGTTTGGCAGCCGCCATGCGACTTGTGGATATCAGTGCCGCAAATGTCGAAGGTAATACCTACGAGCGTTCGGGCGCCAAGTATTATTTCTTCCCTCAATATGGCGCCCAGGATATGCTCCCCAAGTTTGGCGACAAAAATGAGTTCCTCACCATGCGCAACTCCTCCGACCTCGTTATTCCTGTGTTCAATGATGCACATTATCTCATCAGCGACGGAATTGTAATGGCGGCTTTGCCAGCTCGCAACTATTATAACACCATTACCGACGAGGAAGACATGAGGGCGCATTATGACTTGACTCCAAAGTCGCAGACGTTTAAGTTTGCCATCAACGATCCTGTCATGTTCAACAATTTCTCAGTGTCCGACATCGACCTTTTTATCCTTGAGGAATACAACGGAGGCACATTCGAAGTGCACACTTTGCCATATAAGACTGCGGAAGTAATCAAGGAGTGGGCGGCAATAAATCCCGACGGCACAAGTCCTTACGGCAGCAATTATCCCTGGGCGTTGCTCATCCCGGGAGAGTTTAAATATCCTGTTGAAGGGCTAACCATCGGAATGGCTAAGGGAAATACGATTGGTGGAGCCTATCTGGGATTTTCCTCATGGGCTCGTGACAGATATTCAAGTCGTGATTGGTATAACAAACCGCAGGATTCCGAAGTCGTTTATCCATTAAGATAAATACGATATTTATAAATAAAAATAAAAACGCAACCTATATCGCCTCTCGCGTAAGGTTGCGTTTTTTCTGAAAAATTATAGATTATTATTACTGTCTATTATTGAGCTCCGCCGCCGACAACCTTGTCTGCGACAGAATTGTTATACCACTCGATGTTATTGCTGTCGGCACTCCACTTGGCGAAGTCGGGATAAGCATCCTGAATCTTGGTGCGCTCAGTAGGCCATGCCCATGTTGCCGGCACGCAGAACATTTGTGGAGCTGTGCCTGCCGTAGGAGCTGTGATGAGAGTGGCATTGCTATCACCGTTCTTGCCCTTCACCAGGATTCCAAAGCCACCCATGTTTTTAGTGATCGTGAAGTCTTCTGCAACAGTCACTTCCTTTGGTGTTCCTGTGGCAGTATTCTTCGATGTGTTAATCATCGGATAGCTGCCAGAGGCTGATTGCTTAGCGCCAAGGAGCTGGTGGGTTTCTCCGAGATATGAGTTGTTGTGGATGATAAATGTTTCCAATGTACCACCGGCTGCCAATGGAGTTACAGTGGCTGTTGTCTGTCCTGAAACGTGTGACACCTTGAACACCACGTCGTTGAAGTCGTAGTCGTCAGTGTCGCCGAGGTCCTCGCAGGCGATAATCCAAGAGTTTTCCTCGGGGTCTTCTTCAGGAATTGGGTCGGGAATAATATCCTCCTCGAAGTTTCCGTCAAGCAGGAATACGCAGTCGTTGTAGTCGAAGTCGTTACCTGAATAATATCCAGCATCCTCGAAACCAATAACTATCTTGTCCTGCACCTTGAATGTTGCAGCATGAGAAGAGCTATATGTGTCATTGCTGAAATTACTATAGTAATAATAATCCAATCTGGACTTATGTGCATCTACGTTCATGTCTGCAAAAGAGAACACGGTTCTACTTGCGTCAATGCTTGTGCTTGAAGCGTTGGCATTAGGCACAACGAAGAATGAAATCTTTGTTCCCGCGGGGAAATTCTCCGAATACTCTCCTGTAGTAGGATTCTTATACAACAGTTTTATCTGCTTGCAGTTGCTGCCACCTACCTGTTCACCACTGTATATAGTTGTTGGGGATATATCAGAACTCTTGACATTGGGAATAATAACCATCTTGTCAGCAAGCTTTTGCTGGTCAGTCACTACTCTCGTAGATGCAACGTATGTGTAGTAGTTGCCCCACTCACTATTGTAACCTCCATTACTAAGGAATTCCTTTGTTGGATAGTCAGATGGAGCGGTGACTGCCTCGTTGTTAACGGTTTTGTCGGTATAGATGTAATATCCTATTGCGGCTTTGTTTGAGGTAGTTGCGCTTAACAATGTCAGTGTCACTGGTCCCTCTTCGGTTACAACGAGTTCAACATCCTGAATGATGGTGTTGTAATAGCTTGACTTCTGGTTCTCAGGGATTATGCTATTAACAGCATCTTTCAAAGTCTTGTCAACATAAACAGTAGAGCTTGACACACTGCCTGCCGAGGCATCAAAATACTTGTCACCCCATGAGTTGAAGGCAATCTTATGTCTTGTATTACTGTTTGTCATATAGTCGTTGACAATGCTATTGAAGTCCCAGATATTCCTTTCTTCACTGGCATAGTACATTACGAGTTCAAGGAAGTTGTTCCTTGTGACTTTAAGTTCCGTTGCTGTTCTGCTGCCGCTTCTTGTCGCAGCTCTTGCAGCCGTTGCATTTGCGGTGAAGTCAACGTTGAATGTGCCGTCCTCGCTGATATAAGTGGTCTTCACGTCCTTCTTGCCATTCTCGTTTCTCTGCACAGCATAGATTACTTCAGTGTCCTTGCTAAGGTCCACTTTTGCAGACAACTGATTGTTTACAGTAAACTCGCCAGCCAATTTGCCTTCGTTGAGATAGGGATTGCCAGTTAGGATTTGAACGGTCTTTGTTCCGTCAACAGTGATGTTGACTGTCTTCTGAGTAGCCAAGTTCCAGTCTTGGTTGGAGTCAATTTCTCCGAATGCATTCTCCCATCCCTTAGCATATTCGTCGTTGACGTTGTTTTCGGGAACGGAGAAGTCAAAGTTCTTTGTACAAGAACTCATCATGATGGCTGTAGCTGCGATGGCGAGCATAGAGCCTCTTCTAACGATCTTTTTCATAAATGTGAAAGTTTTGATATTATATTTTTTTGTTTTAACTTGTTTAGCGCTGCAAAGATACAAAAATATTTTGTATCATGGGTGTAAATGATGATAAAAAAGGTGTCTTATTTTCAAATATTAACGATTTGGATACAAATTTTAATCAATTTATATCACTCCCTATTCTCAACGCCAGAGAATTTATGCGTTAACCCTTCACCCTACACAAAACCCTTGTAACTTGTTAATATACAGCGTATTACATCAATGTAGGGTTGCTTCAACCCTACACAACCCTGCACACACCCTACACTAATGCCGTAAGCGTCTCCACGATGACGTATTGCTTCGTCCAAATTAATTGTTTACCTTTGCCGCGTTTTTTTAAAGAGGTAACAATGAAAACAGCAGAAGAACGTTATGAGGAGACTTGGAACAGTTATCTTGAGCTTCTCAACAAGGATCCGCGTGCAAGCCTGGTATCCTTTACAAAGTTAAAGAGTGTGTATTATCGCGGCATGACCAAATGGA
>OBLI01001269.1_pt1 | contig 25060 bp, 19 predicted proteins | sample 1519701 | NCBI WGS metagenome assembly OBLI01 (sample SAMEA3663005, study PRJEB22513) | pig gut metagenome | biome: pig gut; feature: pig-associated habitat; material: faeces | place: France | collected 2012
GCTTTAGTGTCATCGACTGGGTAGTATATACAGCTTCTGGGATTAAGCCATAATAGCGTAAAGCCGTCTGCATTGATATGTATGAAGGAGCATAAAGATGATTGGCTATCAGTTCTGTTGAAAGGGCAACACGAGACACACTTGGGGCTACTACATAAAGCCCCTTCTTGAGGCGGATAATCTTATGAGCTGTCTCAAGATTACGCACTTTCTGATTTCCAGCTTCAATATTTGTAAACAACGAAGCTATTACCGAAGTACTGACTGGTATGTTACCTATATGTTCTAAATCCAATATCATATTGCAAAAATAATGCAAGTGCGAGAGCAATAAAACTTGTTTAAATTGCCGATCCGCAGCTTATTTTATGCAAAAATAGCTAAATTTTGAACAGCAAACTAACTTTTACTTGTTTTTCTGTTCTATTTTTAGCTATTTTAATAAATAATTGGGTTACTTTTTAAGAAAATAAACTCATATAGGCTTTAAAAGTCCCCCATGCTATGTTTTCTAAATTGTATTGGTTGTACCCCTGTAATGTCACCAAACATTTTTACAAATTTTGCTTCATCGTCAAATCCTAAATTCTCGGCAATCTCCTTTATGGAAAGAGAAGAGGACGTAAGCATACGTTTAGCGTGTGTGACCAGTTCATTATGTATCACGTCCAAAGGTTTTACCCCTAAAATGGTGGTTACATATCTATATAATGATACATATGAAATGCCAAGCTTCTCGGCATAATCCTGCGCCCGGTGCGTCTTGTGCATATTTTTCTCCAACGCTATTATGAACTCTTGAACCTTTCTATAACCAAAAGACGGCCTCTTATCAAGTTTTGCATCCATAAGACGACGCTTTATCTCTATTATAAACAGCGTAAGAAGGGAACCCATACGCAACATTTTAGAACTAAGATATTTGTCACATTCCTGTTCTTCCTGCATGGCATCAACAAAAGAGTTAAGCTTATCTGCCTGTTCATCAGTAACAGAAAGAATGAAAAACGAAGAGGCATTACCAAACACATTGTATCGGATAAATGTCTCTATCATTGGACATAAATATACAAAGAAATCTTCTTTAAAAGATATATAAACAATGTCGTTTTCACCAAAAAGCTCAGCACTGTGAATGGCATTTGGAGCAATAAAAAACAATGAATTGTCTGCAATCTCGCGCGTCTGAAAGTTGACAGTGTGTTGCCCGTTGCCTTTTCTTATCCACACCATCTGATAAAAATCGTGCGAATGGCTTTTAAATGTAATTCGAGGCGTATCAACTCCTAACGACAAATGCGAAATTCTAAAAGAGTCTTCAAGCACAAAACACTTTGTATATACTCCATGAAGCAGTTTTTCCATGTATTTACTATGATTGGAAATGGGAAGCCAGGCCATTCCATCTTGCACACTTTCGCTTACAATTTCATTTATTTCAGCCATATTTCGTCAATTATCACTTGTATTATCCGCAAAATTAGAAAAAATCGATATAAAATAAGCGAGAAATTAAACAAAATATACTTATTGAAAGAATTCGGCAAACTATTGAAAGAAAAAAGTTGCTAGGTCTCATTTTTTTGGAATAATTTTGTAGGCGACAAAAGCATTAGCTGGTACCAATGCTAATACATAGTAAAAAATTATAAAACTAAAAACATGAAAGAGTTAATTGTTAAAGAAACTGACACGTTGCTCACTGGTATGAAGAGCAATGTCAGTTTGCTAAGTGACGATGAACTTAGCGAAGTATTTGGTGGGTATACTTCATGCCCAAAGGTTTATTGCTCTGGTGGTTTTACCAGTCCATCTGAGTCATGTGCACAGACATACTGCAGTGAGAATTACGCTGAATAATCAACACTATTGATTTTGTGACCTCCATAGTTGGCTTTGTTGCCTAATATGGAGGTTGCATTATAATTCTATCAAAAAAATGAGTTATAAATTTTCTATATTCAATACTGTAATTGAAAAAGGAGATAATGAAATTGTTGTTTACAATTCTCTAACAAGAGCAATGGCACGCTTAAAGACAAAAGACTTTAATGTCGGTAATGAGGAGCTAATAAACAAGGGCTTTTTAGTTGCTGACAATGAAGATATTAATATGTACAAATATTTTTATCTTGGAAGACTCTTTGACAACAAAAATATAAATATAAGCATTGCCACTACTATGTCTTGTAACTTACGATGCCCTTATTGTTTTGAGGAAGGTAATAAATCCAATGAATATATGGACAATGAGGTTGCCGACTCGATTGTAAAATATTTGGTGGCAAAGAAGAACCACAACATAAATATAACATGGTTTGGCGGAGAACCACTCATGAATTTTAAAGCTATAGAGCATATAAGCAGTTCGTTGAACAAAAATTGTGTAAAATATACTGCTTCAATAATAACAAATGGTACTCTTTTTACAGACTATATGATTCTAAAGCTTAATAGCTTTAACATTAATTCTGTCCAAATAACCCTTGACGGGAAGCAAGCTCAGCATGATTCAAAAAGGTTCTTTGCAAATGGAAAAGGTTCATACAATATTATAATAGAAAATGTAGACAAACTATTGCGAATGTCTGACACCCAGGTTTTACTAAAAGTAAATTTAGATAAGACAAATGTAGATTTGTATAATACTTTATGCGATTCTATATATAATAAATTTCATAAATTCGCCAAATCTAAACGTTTAAAGATAACGAGAAATTATGTAAGAAACAGGACGAATTTCAAAGGATGTGAAACTTGTATGTCAGAAGAAAGTTATTTTGACAAGTTTTATGACAAGCATAATGCAATCAGTTATATAATGAATATTGTAGCACCTTGTCCTTTGAGAAGTAGATCTTCTTTTGCTATTGGCCCTGATGGTAACATATATAAATGTTTGGAGCTGTTGGGCAACAAGAAAAAATCCATAGGTAATATGCTTAACCTTGAGATTGACATTAAAAAGCAAATGAATTATGCTATGGCATACAGTCCATTCGACAATGAAGAATGTTGTAACTGTAGCGTTCTTCCATTATGTGGAGGTGGTTGTCCTTTAGACCGAGAGCAATCTTGTAATATAAATACAGAAAATAGTTGCTCTATAATAAAAAAACGGATAAAGCAAATAATCAGTGATGCCATAGAAAATCAATTTATATTAGAAAATAACGGATAAACTGTTAATTTATGAAAGTACTCAGTTTTACAATTGTAGGTATATTATTAATGCCTTTATATGTACATGCCACTAACATAAAGGGCCGCTTTGTGTCATCAGAAGCAAAACCATACCAAATTTTGATAGAAAATTGTGATACCACAAACAGGTGGAACATTGAAAGCACTTTCTATGATCCTTCATTTGTTGTTAACGTAAAAAAGGAAGGATGTTACACTATAAAAATTATACAACATGGAGAAACTGTATTCAGTGACAGTTTGAGTGTTGGCCGTAACAATATAGACCTTGGTGATATTAAAGCCATTAAGACAATTGATATTTCTGAGATTGAGGTAAAAGCCAAAAAGATAAAAATACGCCATGAAGGAATGGACTATATTATCAGCAATATACAGGGAACACATCTTGGAGATGCCGGTGATCTTATTGAAATGTTGAAATGGACTCCTGGCATATCTGTGAACAGAAATGGCCAGGAAGAGACATTCGATGTTATTGGCAAGGGGACTGCTGACATTTATGTTAATGGGAAAAAAGTAAAAACATCGGCAGAACTACGTGGACAGAAGTCGAATCTTGTTACTAAAATTGAAGTTATTAGGAATCCAGATGTTCAATATAGTGGCAGTACCAAAGCAGTAATACGCATAACAACACGCCGTCCACTTAAGGACTATCTTGGGGCTATGGTATATAATAATACATCTTTCTACAGAAAAGTGAAAAACAGTTCTACTATTGGGATAGACGGGAAACATGGCATTGTGTCAGGAAGTGTATCTATTGGATTTGACCATTCAAAATCACTTTCATATGTAGATAAAGAGAATGTAATCACCCATTCGACAAATGACATATACACAGATATGTCTTTCCAAACCACCAAATCACGCAGCAATTACTACAATATATTTGCGGGCTTAAACTTTGACCTGTCAGCCAAAAGTGTGCTCGCAATACAATATTCCGGAGGTCATAATCGCCGACATCCATATATAACGACCTTACATGATATTACAGACAGTGGCATGAACTATGAAAAAGAAGATGAAAGTAAGTATCGTTATTCAGATTCACGTGACAATAGCTACACTGCAGGATATACATATGTACCCAATTCGTTCTCTTCGCTTAATTTAACGGCAAGTTATACACATAAGGTAATTGGCTATGACATGACTTTAGCTGAAAAAATACATAGTAAGAATAAAGTGTCGAACAAAAGTCTATATTCGCGTGATTTATACAAATACTACACTTTTGATGGTGACTATACATTTAAGGTCAAAGGTTTAGAACAGGAAGCTATCGGATTTCATTTCGGACACATAAATAACAGAAACCCATATATCAATAACAATGTGGAGCAGTTCTCTACACGCAAAGACACATGGGCAGCAGCATACATCAAAGGGCAAAAGAAGTTCAGTTGCGGACTTATTCTGCAACTTGGACTAAGATACGAATACAACAATAGCAAATTGGATGCAAGTGACAATGATGTGATGAAGACCCACTCTTCTTTCTTTATACCTGAAATTAGGCTGAATTATCGCAAAAAAGACAAATTCTTTCAATTAGGATATCAACGATTTGCAGCTAACCCTGCAATATACGAACTGAGCCCTGTTGTAGAATATATAGACTCGCTGCATTGCGTTTCTGGCAATCCATCATTAAAGTCATATTATGGGAATTTCCTATCCTTTAGCACCAGTATTAAAAGTTTTGCTTTAAGCACAAGTTATTCTTGGGGAAATAAGGCGCCAATTAAAGCAAGTATATTGGACGAAAATACAAACATTATAAAATATATGCCTATTAATTCTGACAGTCATTCTATGTTCAACTTGAATATAAGTTATTCAATCAACAGTGGAGATGGCAAATATTCATCATCATTCTTTGTAGGAACCGACTATGTAACATCATCGTTTACTGCGAATAATAAGAAAACAAATAACCGACATGGTTCTTTCTTTAGTTCAGCTAATTTCAGTTGGTCGTTTATAAAGAATTGGCGATTATACAGCAATATATTCTACCAATCAAAGCGAATGAATGCAGGCTATAACTACGGCTATCAACTTGCGGCAAATATCGGAATATCCACAATGCTCCTCAAAAAGAAATTGCGTATATCACTACAAGGGAAAGATCTCTTTAATAGAAGCACAGCACCTACTGAAACAGAATTTACCTATATTAATGTATATGAAAAGCTAAGGAATCGTTTCGATTCTCGTGGAGTGCAATTGTCGATAAGTTATATTTTTAACAATTTAAAGTCAAAATATCATAGAGCATACTCAGACGGAACTATAAGTCAAAGAGCAAGCGGACGATAACAAACAAAGAAATGATGAACAAACCGTCATATCAGCAGCTTGACATGATGGATTGTGGAGCCGCCTGTCTGCAGAGCATTTCCAAATATTACGGGAAATATTTCTCTCAGCAGCGGCTTCGCCATCTGTGTCATATAACAAAGAGCGGTGTGTCAATGCTCGGGGTTAGCGATGCTGCCGAAGCCATAGGCATGCGCACCCTTGGTGCCAAGCTTACTTGGGAACAGCTAAAGAACAACGCCCATCTGCCATGCATTATACACTGGAACCAGAGCCATTTTGTGGTAGTGTATGCCATAAAGAAAAGACGTGGAAGGCATCTTATTATAGTGTCAGATCCAGCCGAAGGCATACTGAAGTATGATGAAGAAACATTTCTAAAGTCGTGGCTGCAGATAGAAGCCAAAGATGGAGAGAAAAGAGGCATCGCCCTGCTGCTGAGCCCTAAGCCGCAATTTTACGAAGAGGAAGATGAAGATGAAGAAAACAACAACAGCCTGCTGCTTAAGGCTATGAAATACCTGTTGCCATACAGACGTGCTGTAGCCCACGTTGTATTGGCAATGGTAGCGGCCAGTGTTATAAGTTTGTTGTTTCCGTTCCTAACACAGGCTATTGTTGATGTAGGCATAGGCACAGGCGACATTGGGTTTATTATGCTTATACTTATAGCGCAGTTGTGTCTTGTTGCTGGACAGATGGTAAACAATGTATGCCGCAGCTGGCTTATGCTTCATGTCACCACACGCATAAGCATATCGCTTGTGTCAGATTTTCTGAGCAAGCTTATGCAGTTGCCCATATCCTTTTTCGACTCCAAGAACATAGGCGACATAATGCAGCGAATAAAGGACAACGACAGAATAGACACATTCCTTACAGGAACCCTTATAAGCACAGCGCTCTCTGCCGTCACATTTGTAGTGTATGTGTTTGTAATGTCCTCATACAGCATAGCCATACTTGCGGCTTTCTTTGTAGGCAGCACCGTATACATAACATGGATTTCAGCCTTTATGCGCCGCCGTAGAAAGCTCGACTATATGCATTTCCAACAGATGTCACGGAACCAAAGCACTGTGATACAAATTATAAATGGCATGCAGGAAATAAAGCTTAACAACTGCGAGCAGACAAAACGTTGGGAATGGGAGCATATACAGGCCAAACTGTTCAATATAAACACCAAGAGTCTTACTCTTGGAAATATGCAAAACATAGGCGGTAGCCTTATAGACCAGATAAAGAACATTATTATAACATTTATCTCGGCAAAAGCCGTTATTGACGGACATATGACATTGGGCGAGCTTGTAGCCCTGCAGTATATTATAGGCCAAATAAATGCGCCCCTGTACCAGTTTGTTACGTTCCTACAGACATCGCAGGATGCCAAAATAAGCATGGAGCGCATGGAAGAAATACAAAACATGGAGAACGAGGAGCATGAAGACAGCGTGTTATGTTCAGACATACCCGAAAGTAGTGATATAGAACTACACAACGTCAGCTTTCAGTACGACGGCCCACGCTCGCATAAAGTTATAGAAAATTTGTCCATGACTATACCCGCCAACAAGGTAACGGCCATTGTTGGCGTGAGCGGCAGTGGCAAGACCACAATCCTTAAGTTGCTCCTCCGCTTCTTTGAGCCAGCAGAAGGCGACATATTGCTTGGTGGAAGAAACATATCTTCTTACAGCGTGAAGGAATGGCGCCGTTGCTGCGGCGTTGTCATGCAGGAAGGCTTTATATTTTCAGACACCATACTTAACAACATAGGTGTAAGCGACAGTGACGTAGACTACGAACGTGTGGTGAGCGCAGCGCACCAAGCCTGTATAGACAGTTTCATAAACTCGCTCCCCATGGGTTACAACACACATATTGGAGCCGACGGGCACGGATTGAGTAGCGGACAAAAGCAACGAATGCTTATAGCCCGTGCTATATACAAGAACGCAAAGTATATTTTCCTTGACGAGGCCACCAACTCGCTTGATGCCAACAATGAGAGGTGTATAATGCAAAACCTTGAAACATTTTTCAAGAACCGCACTGTGGTAGTGATAGCACACAGGCTGAGCACGGTGCGCAATGCCGACAATATCATTGTGCTGTCGAAAGGCAAAATTGTGGAGCAAGGAACGCACAACGATCTTGTTGCTGCAAGAGGCGCATATTATGAACTGGTAAGAAACCAGCTACAGCTTGGCTGATGAAACGTGAAAACTGTAAAATGCGAAAACAATGACGTATATGGAAGAAAGCAAGAAACCAAACAGTGCGCTTAGAGACGACAACAACGAGATAATAGGCAACATACCATCGGAATTGCTCATACGCAGCAATATTACAATAATAGCTGTGCTTGCCATCATACTATGCCTTAGTGTTTTTGTACCATACAAGGATACGGTTTCGGCACCCATACATTTAGGCATAAACAACGGTACCTGTAAGTGCGAGGCCTTTGTTGAAAGTTCCTGTTACGGGAAAATAGAAAAAGGGCAGAAGGCCAAAGTAACTCTAGACATTTATCCGAGGAACGAGTTCGGCACATTGTCCGGCCACATAGTACAGTTGACCGACCGTATGTACAATGGCCGATATTGCATAAAGATTGACATAGACTCGTTACAGTTTAGTTATGGACACACGGCACGTCTATTGTCAGAAATGACGGGAACGGCAGAAATTGTAACAAGCGAAGAACCTGTGCTGTGCAAGGTACTACCTTTTACAAGAATTTTCTTTAAACGTTAAATTTCCAAAACTTTTTACTATGACACTTAATACCCCAGAAATATTGGATATGGCCAGCCAACTACCATTAGGCCTTTGGGAAGGCAAGGCTGGCGTATGCCTGTATCTTGCCGAGGACAATAAAGATGCAGCCCAGCAGTTATGGCAAGACATTATGCAAAGTTTGCCACAACTTTGCGGTAACATAGATTTCAGTCATGGACTTACAGGCATTGTCTTTACCGCATACCAATTGGAGAAAAAAGGTATGGAGGTGGTGGATTTGGACAGTCTTACAAAAGAAGTGGATGCACTTGTGTTCAGGGAAATGGGCTACCACCATTGTGAGAGAACCCATTCGCTGCTCACATTGGCACATCTCGCGTATTTTGAGGCATGGATGATTGCGGAGAACAAAGACTGCAAAGAAGAGGAGCGTACCATTAGGTGCGCACTGCTTAAGCATATTATTGACAATATTCTTGAAAATGTGTCGACCAACGAAATTTACGAACCATCCACATTCTCTCTAAAATATGTCATGCCAAATATTCTGCTTGCCTTGGCCGCAGCCTGTAAATGCAATATATACAAAATGCGCATAGAAAGAACCTTGGCAGAGATGTCGCGACTTTTTGTTGGACAACTGCCACAGCTACATGCCAACAGGCTATTTATGTTGTTCGCTTTAAATAAACTGTATTCTGCATGCTCACTCGACAACTGTTGGAAAGATTATATATCCATACTTGAAAGCAACTTGTCCATAGACAATGTTCTTAATGAAGTAAAAGGAGCTATATATATTGCCGATGGAGTGAGCGGCATTTTTTGGCTGTTAAGAGAAATGGATGTCAGCCAACAACTATCCGCAACACTGAGAAAGAAGATGCTGGCACTTATAGACAACTCGAACGAACTTAAAATTTTATATGAAAACAGGAAGTACAGGCAACATAATATCGGGCTGTTCAATGGTCTGACAGGTGTCATGCTGACGGAAAAAACTATGAAAGGAGAAGAGTTATGAAATACAATGCTAAAGACACCACAATACTAATATTATATAGGGGCGACTCCTTGCAGCGACTTGAAAATGTCATCGCTGTGATAAATAATCTCCATTCATTTTTTGACATAAACATATATGTGCGTGAAGCTGATGCCGTGTGCAACAACATCCTTTCAAAGATGACTACCGACAGCGTAATGTACGAGTATGTTGAAGACGATGACCCCACCCTATACAAAACATGGCATTTCAACGATATGCTGCATAATGTAAAAACAAAGTTTGTAGGGATATGGGATGCTGATGTAATTGCCTATAACGATGCCATAATCGAGTGCATTGAACAGTTGCGGGCAGGAACAGCCAAACTTGCGATTCCTTATAATGGTGTGTGCCTTGATACATCGGTTATAATAAGAAACATTTATATGAAGACCAACGAAATGGGAGTGCTTACAAGGCAGATGCAGAAGATGAGGAGGTTGCAAAACCATGTGCTTACTGGCGGTGCCGTGCTTATGGAGCGCACGACCTTTGCCCTGTTGGGTAACGAAAATGAGAACTATTATGGTTGGGGCGATGATGACTTCGACCGCTATATAAGGTTTCTTAATAGCGGTTATGGAATATTCCGAAGCAGCAAGGTGCTGTTTCACCTCTCCCACATACGCGGCCAGAACAGTAGTTTTTCTTCTATTTTAAAGGAACTATACTCTAAAGCAATATTGTCCAAGACAAAAAGAGCATTATGAGCAACATTATTTTAAAATGGATTATAACATCCATTTGCCAATTCTTGAAAAGAAAGAACATTATTGTTATGTACGATAATGTTAATACTAATATAAAAAGAATTAATGTGCTTAAACGGTATGTGAGTATTGTTGTGAATTTTGAAAGCGTAAGCTTGTTTTGTGCAAGAATGGCCAGCAGCGAGATACTGCTTGATTATTGTACATTGCATGTTAACTTCCAGCCAAAGGTATATATTGTTTGCATAGTGTTGCCGTATAATGTAGAAATTAAGCTGAAGATAAAGAAAAAAGGTGCACTTAAAGATTTTATCCTTGAACTTAGGAATTTCTCTCTCGATGCCTTTAAAACTATTTTCGGAAACAACATTATATCTACATTTATGAATATGGTCGAAAGCAGCAGCCACATAGACATTATGGCAAGATACGAGCATGACAACACGAAACGCTTTCCGCGTATACAATATACCACAAATGCCCCATTGGGTTTTACAGTGGCAAATTCTTCTATACATATAGACAAGAACTACATTATTGAACTGCTGAAGAAACACAACCATCTTGGACACATTTACCACACCATGGAAGAAATACCTGCTAAAGTATGGCAAACCGTAATATGCACCGAAGACCCAATGTTTCCGTTACACAACGGCTTTTGCGATGTAACGCTGGCCATGGCCCTGAGAAATGCCATAAACTCACGACATTTTTCTGTAGGCGGTAGCACCATTACCCAGCAATTGATAAAAAACGCAATGCTTACCTCGGAGCGTACCCTATACAGGAAGGCAGAAGAACTCGTTTTGGCTGTATTGGTGGAAAACCTTTATCATGTCCCAAAGGACGACATTTTGGAGATTTATATCAATATGATAGAGCTTGCTCCCAATGTATATGGCATGGAGGACGGCGCTGTCTTTTATTTCGGCAAGGAGTGCAGTGAACTAAACGCTTTCGAATTACTTACACTTACTTACGCTATACCAAGACCGCGCTTCTTTCTTGAAGCGCTGGAACAAAAGTCGGAGCAACTTGGAACCAACCTTTATTCGCACATCCGCACATTTTATCCAACTCTAATAAAGAAAGGCATATTTGAAGAGAAAAGTATACATAAAGACAGCAAACAGAGCATCGAAGCCCTAAAGGGCATAAAGTTTGCTTCACGCTTTGGTTTTCTGAAAATTGTAGGCCGCAAAAGTTAATAATAATTAAATATTCATGTTTTATATCACTCGCAAGCCCTTAACTTATGGTGCTTTAAAGAGAAATGAGTAACTTTGCAGCTCAAAAGTTTTATACATTAACATAAAGTCTAACTTTATTAATTTTTATTTTAACATTTTATAATTTATGTCAGATTTAAAGAACGTGCAGCCGTTGGCAGACTTCAATTGGGACGAGTTTGAGAACGGTAGCAATGCAAACGTCAGCAAGCAGGACCTCGAGAAGGCCTATGACGAAACCCTTAACAAAGTGTCTGAGCATCAGGTTGTAGACGGCACTGTAATCTCTATCGACAAGAAAGAGGTTATCGTAAACATCGGCTACAAGAGCGATGGCATCATCCCCGCTTCTGAGTTCCGTTACAACCCCGAGCTTAAGGTTGGCGACACCGTAGAGGTATATGTTGAGAACCAGGAGGACAAGAAGGGTCAGCTCGTACTCTCTCACAAGAAGGCTCGCCTGAGCAAGAGCTGGGAGCGCGTTAACGCCGCTCTCGAGAACGAGGAGGTTATTCAGGGCTACATCAAGTGCCGCACTAAGGGCGGTATGATTGTTGACGTATTCGGCATCGAGGCATTCCTCCCCGGTAGCCAGATCGACGTTCATCCTATACGCGACTACGATGTGTTCGTAGGCAAGACCATGGAGTTCAAGGTTGTTAAGATCAACCAGGAGTTCCGCAATGTTGTTGTTTCTCACAAGGCCCTCATCGAGGCTGAGTTGGAGGCACAGAAGAAAGAAATTATCAGCAAGCTTGAGAAGGGTCAGATCCTCGAAGGAACTGTTAAGAACATCACTTCTTACGGTGTATTCGTTGACCTCGGCGGTGTGGACGGACTCATCCACATCACAGACCTCTCTTGGGGCCGCGTAAACGATCCCCACGAGGTTGTACAGCTCGACCAGAAGATCAATGTCGTTATCCTCGACTTCGATGACGAGAAGAAGCGTATCGCTCTCGGTCTGAAGCAGCTCACTCCTCATCCTTGGGATGCTCTTGATCCTAACCTCAAGGTTGGTGACCACGTTAAGGGCAAGGTTGTCGTTATCGCCGACTATGGTGCATTCGTTGAGATCGCTCCCGGTGTAGAGGGCCTCATCCACGTTTCGGAGATGAGCTGGAGCCAGCACCTCCGCAGCGCTCAGGAGTTCCTCCATGTAGGCGACGAGGTAGAGGCTGTAATACTCACTCTCGACCGCGAGGAGCGCAAGATGTCTCTCGGCATCAAGCAGCTTAAGGAAGACCCATGGGAGACCATTGAGGTTAAGTATCCCGTTGGAAGCAAGCACACAGCTAAGGTTCGTAACTTCACCAACTTCGGTATCTTCGTAGAGCTCGAGGAAGGCGTTGACGGACTCATCCACATCAGCGACCTCTCTTGGACAAAGAAGGTTAAGCATCCTTCAGAGTTCACACACGTTGGTGCTGACATCGACGTTGTTGTTCTCGAGATAGACAAGGAGAACCGCCGTCTGAGCCTCGGTCACAAGCAGCTTGAGGAGAATCCTTGGGACAAGTATGAGCAGATCTACACACCTGGTTCTGTTCACACTGGCAAGATCACCGAGATGATGGACAAGGGCGCTGTTATCACTCTCGACGAGGGTGGTGAGGGCTTCGCTACTCCTAAGCACCTCGTTAAGGAGGATGGCACACAGGCTAAGCAGGGCGAGGAACTGCCCTTCAAGGTTATCGAGTTTGTGAAGGAGACAAAGCGTATCATCCTCTCACACAGCCGCACATTCGAGCTGGGCAAGGACGACGTTAAGCCCACACGCAAGCACGCTGCAAAGAAGGAGCAGGCTCCTGCTATCAACAATGTAGCTGCCAGCACCACTCTGGGCGACATCGATGCTCTCGCTGCTCTGAAGGCTAAGATGGAGAAGGGCGAGTAATTGAACAACAACCCAAAATTGGGAAAACAATTAACTTAGCTCTTAGCTAAAATAAACTGATGGAGGCAAATTCTGACATTGTTGGAGTTTGCCTCTTTCTTATTTTATAACCCCCATTTGTTTCATAACAAAATTTCTTCTTACACATATCTCACTAATCTACCCTATTTTCGCTCTCATCTCTATATACAAGACATCATATTTTACCGACACGTTAAAGAAATTTAAACAGGAACATAAAAACAAGAATTATTTTCTGTTTCTCATTATTTTTATTACCTTTGCATCATTAAACACAAAGGGAGTTTTCATTTTTTGGAAACACCAAAACAATCCAATATTTCTACATTTATATGTATAGCAAAGAAGAGTTATCATCAAAAGAGATACCCGAATTGTTGGGTATAGCTAAAGAATTCGGTGTGGAGGTCAACGAAGATTCAAACATCGAAGATGTCATATATGCTATCCTCGACAGACAAGCAGAAGTGGAAGGAAGCAAAAACCCACTCGGCACAAAAAGACGCAGAACAAGAATTGTAAAGAAAGACACAGACCGCGTCTATACCGTAAACGGCAAAGACGGCGAAAACTTTGATATGAAGAAAAACAAAACAGCCAACGCAGACGATGCTGAGACAACAGCTGAACAGACGGCGCAAAACGAGCCAATGGCTGAAGAGATGACGCCAGAGATGATTCTGGCGGCCATGCCTAAGCACCGTGGACGAAAATCGAAAAAAGAGTTGGAACTCATGGCACAGGCAGAAGCTGCAAGGAAAGCTGCAGAGGAGGCAGCTAAAGCTATGAACGAAAACAGCACAGAAGAGACACAGAACATAGACGAACAAAACGCCCTACAACAAGAAGAGCCAACACAAGAAGTTGGGCAAGAAGACAATAACACTTACAACGAGGGCGAAACCGATTATAACGGAGACAACTATGACAACAACACCAACGATTATAATGAAGACACAAACAGTTATAACGAAGGTGCCAACAACGAGAACAATAGCTTCGTACCCGAAGAACAGTTCGCAACATCTAACTATGGAGCAAACGACCAAATGGGAGAAGACCACTCTACTCTCATAGCTCGTCTCAAAGACAAGATGAACGCGCACAATGAGAACAACGAACCCAAGCATAAGGAGATAGAAGACGGTATATGGGCAGGAGATCCTGGCGACGGTACCGACTTTATTACCGTGGTGGATCTTCCCATTGAAGATCAAGGGGCAATGCCGAGCTACGATATGTTCGACAACCCAACGATGCCTATGCAGCAGCCAATGGTTCCAACATACAATCAGCCCATACAGCAACCAGAGGACGAAGAGGAACATTTCGATTTCTCTGACATTATAACAGCAAACGGCGTACTGGAGATAATGCCCGACGGATATGGTTTCCTTCGCTCAAGCGACTACAACTATCTGTCGTCTCCTGACGATGTGTATGTGTCAGTACAGCAGATCAAACGCTACGGACTGAAGACGGGCGATGTTGTGATGTGTCATGTACGTCCACCACACGATGGAGAGAAATATTTCCCGCTCACCAGCATAGACAAGATAAACGGACGCAACCCGGCAGAGGTGAGAGACCGCATTGCTTTCGAGCACCTCACACCTCTCTTCCCTGATGCTAAGTTTAACCTCTGTGGAGACCGCAAGACAAACAACCTCTCCACACGTGTTGTCGACTTGTTCTCACCTATAGGCAAGGGACAGCGTGCGCTCATCGTTGCACAACCTAAGACAGGTAAGACCATCTTGATGAAAGACATCGCTAACGCCATTGCAGCTAACCACCCCGAGGCATACCTCATGATGTTGCTTATAGACGAGCGACCGGAGGAGGTTACAGACATGGCGCGAACCGTAAACGCAGAGGTTATCGCTTCTACGTTTGACGAACCGGCAGAACGTCATGTCAAGATTGCTGGCATTGTGTTGGAGAAAGCAAAGCGCATGGTCGAGTGTGGACACGATGTGGTCATATTCCTCGACTCGATAACTCGTCTTGCCAGAGCTTACAACACCGTGTCACCAGCATCGGGCAAGGTGCTCACCGGTGGTGTTGATGCCAACGCCCTGCAGAAACCTAAACGGTTCTTCGGTGCAGCTCGAAACATCGAAGGCGGCGGTTCTCTGACAATCATCGCTACTGCTCTTATCGACACAGGTTCTAAGATGGACGAGGTTATCTTTGAGGAGTTTAAGGGTACAGGTAACATGGAGTTACAGCTCGACCGCTCGCTGAGCAACAAGCGTATCTTCCCTGCTGTGAACCTGGTCGCTTCAAGCACACGACGCGACGACCTGCTACAAGACAAGACGGTGCTCGACCGCATGTGGATCTTACGCAAGTATATTTCAGACATGAACCCGATAGAGGCGATGAATTTCATACACGACCGTATGGTACACACACGCGACAACGACGAGTTTCTGCTGTCTATGAACAGCTAATAAGAATAAGAACAAGAACTTGTAAACACCAAAAAGGCGGGTCCTATAAATATCTTCATTTATAGGGCACGCCTTCTCTTCTTTAAACACAAATGTCATGGACGAATATATAGAAATAAAGGGCGCAAGGGTGAACAACCTCAAGAACGTGAGCTTGAAGATACCACGCAACAAATTGGTGGTCATAGCTGGAGTGTCGGGCTCAGGAAAGTCGTCTTTGGCCTTCGACACACTCTATGCTGAAGGACAACGAAGATATGTAGAGTCGCTGTCTTCATATGCAAGGCAGTTTTTAGGACGTCTGAGTAAGCCCGAGTGCGACTTTATAAAAGGCTTGCCCCCTGCCATTGCCATAGAACAGAAGGTCAATTCAAGAAACCCGCGAAGCACGGTGGGCACAAGCACAGAGATCTATGAGTATCTTAGACTGCTCTTCGCACGAATAGGAAAAACATTCTCACCTATAAGTGGAGAGGAGGTAAAGGTAAACAACACCGAAGATTTGCTTAATTGCACGTTCAACTATTCGGACGGCACTAAGTTTGCCGTCCTTGCTCCGCTACATGTCATCGAAGGACGAACGCTGGCTAAGCAGCTGGAGATGGATCTGCAACAAGGCTATGCGCGTATATGGGCGAACGGAGAGTTTTTGCGCATTGACGATTTGCTTGAAGATCAGGCAAAAATAGACACTCTTGACCCACACGACATCTACTTGCTTATAGACCGCATGTCGGTGAGCCATGAAAAAGATAGCATATCACGACTGCTCGACTCTGCTGAGACAGCGTTCTTTGAGGGTGACGGTACTTGCCGATTGGTCTTCCTTCCATCAAACATCGTATATGATTTCTCCACTCGTTTCGAGGCCGACGGCATTGTGTTTGAGAAGCCTAGCGACAACATGTTCTCTTTTAACTCACCTCTCGGAGCATGTCCTGAGTGTGAGGGCTTCGGCATGGTTATGGGTATAGACGAGAAACTGGTCATTCCAAACACCTCCCTTAGTGTCTACGATGGCTGCGTGCAATGCTGGCATGGCGAGAAGATGGGAGAATGGAAAAATGAATTCTGCCGCAGAGCACCAAAAGATAAGTTTCCGATCTTTGAGCCTTACTATAACCTCACGCAGAAACAGAAGGACATGCTGTGGCATGGTCTACCGTCAGACCGCGAGAAGATAGGCATAGACAGGTTCTTTGAAATGGTTAAAGACAACCAATATAAGATTCAATATAGGGTTATGATGAGCCGCTATCGCGGACGCACAGTATGCCCTGTATGTCATGGCACACGTCTGAAGAAGGAGGCCACATGGGTGAAAGTGGGTGGAAAAAGCATCTGCGACCTTGTAGAGATGCCAATTAACAACCTTCAACAATGGTTTAAAGAGCTACAGCTGGACGAGCACGACAGCACCATAGCCAAGCGTCTGCTAACAGAGATAAATAACCGACTGGGCTTTATGGTGGAGGTAGGTTTGGGATATCTCACGCTTAACCGTCTATCCAACTCGCTCAGTGGCGGCGAGAGTCAGCGCATAAATCTTACAACATCACTTGGCAGCTCATTGGTTGGCTCACTATATGTGCTCGATGAGCCAAGCATCGGTCTGCATAGTAGAGATACAGACAGGCTCATACATGTTCTTAAAGAACTGCGCGACATTGGTAACACCGTGGTCGTGGTGGAACATGACGAAGACATTTTGCGGGCTGCCGACTGGTTAATAGACGTTGGCCCCGATGCAGGACGTCTGGGAGGAGAAATTGTTTATGAAGGCTCACTGGACGATGTAGCAAAAGAAACTTCTCCAAAAAGCCACACCGTAAACTATCTTAACGGACATGAGCATATAAGCATGCCCTTGTCACGACGGGCCTGGAACCAAGCCATAGAGCTGAAAGGGGCGCGAATGAACAACCTTAAAGGCATTGACGTAAAAATTCCTCTTAACATAATGACCGTTGTGACGGGTGTCAGCGGCTCAGGAAAGTCGTCTCTTATAAAGGGCATTCTTTACCCTGCCCTAAAACGCCGACTTGATGAGGTGGCAGAGATACCTGGTGAATACTCGTCAATGGAGGGTGACTGGCAAGCCATTCAGCATGTGGAGATGGTGGACCAAAACCCCATCGGCAAGAGCACACGCTCAAACCCCGCCACCTATGTAAAAGCTTACGATGCCATAAGACAGCTTTATGCAGACCAGCCTCTGGCTAAACAGATGGGATTCACGGCACAATATTTCTCTTTCAATGCCGAGGGAGGACGATGCGAAGAGTGTAAAGGTGCAGGAGTGATAACCGTAGAGATGCAGTTTATGGCGGATCTTGTGCTCGAGTGTGAGGTGTGTCACGGCAAACGCTTTAAGAAAGACGTACTGGAGGTTATGTTCCATGGCAAAAACATTTATGACGTGTTAGAGATGACGGTATCTGAAGCTATTGAGTTCTTCGGCAAATATGAACAGAAGACTATAGTGGACCGACTGAGACCGCTTGAAGAGGTGGGACTGGGTTACATAAAACTAGGACAAAGCTCCTCAACGCTATCAGGAGGTGAGAACCAACGCGTAAAACTGGCCTATTTCATAGGACAGGAACGACAGACCCCTACCCTTTTCATCTTTGACGAGCCAACAACGGGTCTACATTTCCACGACATACAGCGTCTGCTGGCAGCCTTCAATGCTCTTATTAAAAGAGGACATACAGTCGTTATCATTGAACACAATCTCGACATTGCTAAAAACGCCGACTATATAATTGACCTCGGACCTGAAGGTGGCAACAAAGGCGGCTACGTCGTATGCAGCGGCACACCGGAAGAGATATGCAATTGTGAAGAAAGCTACACAGCAAAATATCTGAAAGAGAAACTGGAGGAAAAACAGTAGGAAGAAGAGCCTAAAAGCTATCTTCAGCAAAGGAAACAAGTAAGGCAGCATACAGAACAAGATGTATCTGTATGCTGTCTTTTTTATTTCTTGACCTTTCGGTTTTCGAGAAAGAAGCCCAGCTTATATAGTTTGAACAACAACAGACTCGGCTTTGACCCTGTAAGGTTACGCTTTTCTTTGTTCTTCATAATTCTATGCCACAATCTGAACAGAGACAAAGGGATATAACGACCAAGAGTAGACACTTTTGTCTTAAGATTTGAGTAGCCTTCAAGATCTTGCTCAAAACGACAAAGGGTAAGGATCGCTTCTTCTGTCTTTTTCACGAACACAGAGTTTGACTCAAATTCATTTATAAGCACCGGGTTGTCTATATGTGTAACCTCGATACCACTCTCTGCAAGACGCTTGCCAAACAGAACATCCTCATAACCGTAAGCTTTAAAACGGGAATCGAATGGATGAGCCTCCATGATGTCGCGACGGGCATATAAATTACAAACGCTTATCTCTTGGTTGGGACGTAGCTGACGAAAAACCGCCCGGTGCGAAGGTTCTGCCTTCTTCTCATAAATATAACGAAGGTTGCCTTTCAAATTTTCTGTATTAGCCTCGTTATCAACCATGGCTAAACCTTCACCACCTATACGCGTTCCACCATAAACAACATCGGCGGTTGATGTAGCATATTTGTAGAGATAATTGTCATCACACAAGAAAAGGTCGCTGTCAATAAGTAGCACATAATCACCACGGCTTTCTGATATGAGCACATTCCTTATCTGAGCACGCCCCACATTTTGTTCCATCCTTAAATAGCGACAATGGAGCATGTCGCCGATGACACGGTTGGCGTCGATACAAGCAGCATCGGTAGAACAATCATCAGCAACAATTATCTCATAACGAAACGGTTTGTCTAATTTACCCCTAAGGGCATCGGCCTGACGCTGTAAGACTTGAACCAATGACACACAAACGTTGTTATAAGAAGGGAGAAGTATGGACATATCTATATGGGTCATAGTCGTCGTTTTTTACTATTTCAATTCATACACGCCTTGTGGGTTCTTGCGACGCAGAACCTCTACAAAACCATTATCAACCTTCATGCCACCTTTTTGCAATATGTCTTGAACAGTCTTAAGTGCAAGGTCTGGATGATTGTTCTCCTCGCTAAGGTGACAAAGCCACACATGCTTGAGACGTGGCTTGGCATTCTCCAAAACAGTCTGACCACACAAGCTGTTGTTCATGTGGCCCGTTCCACAGGTTATACGGCGTTTTAAATATTCAGGATAATTGCCACGCATAAGCATCTCAACATCATGATTGGCCTCTATAACCAGATAGTCGGAACTTGCCACCACTTGTTTCAGCTCGTCCGTAACATGTCCCACATCGGTCATTATGCTAAACACGACGCCATCATGCTCCACCTGATAGCACACATTGTCTGTGCTATCGTGGGGCACATGCCATGCTGTAACAGTAAACTCACCGACCTGAAATTTCTCACCTGTTTTTATATAATGCTTGTGCTCTGCTGCAATTTTCTTCTTCACACAATAATTGCGATCTATGCCCGCATGAACGTTCTGGGTAGTATAGACCTCAAGCTTATAATCGTTACTGAGGCTTCCCACCGACTTAATGTGGTCTGCGTGGTCGTGAGTAATAAGAATATTATGAACCTTGCTCATGGACAATCCATACTGGTTAAAATATTTTTTAAGCGTACGAACTCCCACACCGGCATCAATAAACATTGCGTCGGTCTCTGTATAAATAAGATAGCAGTTACCACTGCTACTGCTTCCTAATGACAAAAATTTTAACATTGCTTTTTCAGGGTCGTATATCGACCTTATTTATTTTTTTTATGTAATGGCGAAAGCCATCACATGCTTTGCCTTTTCACCTCACAACTCGATGTTGAATCGTAAGTAAGGTTCAAAATTACAAAATAATTGGCAAAACAACAAGCATATCCGTCTTTTTTGTGCGAAGACGAAGACATGATGTCACCAAAAGCAGGTTTACATAGACAGAATAATTGTTGAAAACATGACATTAGCATCTCTGAAAGCAAGCTTTCGTAAGAAAGGCGTTAGTTTTTTTATCTTGACAAGCAAAAAATCGGTATTTTTGTTTATATTTGCAAACGCATCTGCACAACAGCAGAAGCCCTATAATATATGAATAGACAGAATAAAACCATTATAATGGCAATAGCAACATTCATAACCATGTTGTTCTCGTGCAAAACCGACAAAAACGAAGAAGAAGCCGAAGCTGTTGCACTAAACTTTGCAACTAACTATTTCGGATGCCACTATATAGAGGCTTCACACCTATGCACACCTGAATCTGAGCAATGGATAAAGTTTGTTGCCACTAACGTTTCCGACTCAGACCTTGCCGTTCTCAATGCATCAGAAGCAACACCAACATACGAGGTTACAGACTTGTCTCTCGACAACGATTCCAACGCCACATGCACAATTACGGCACGCAACTATCTCATGATGCACGATATATACACCAAAGGACATATAGCAGACGAGGGTTGCTACAAGCTGACGCTCACAAGACAAAACGGTAAGTGGCTCGTCAATCTCGATGGTGTGCCATGTGCAGAGGCACAATAAGCAACACATCTTCACGACCTTGGAACAGACTTTGAAACAAGGCGACTTTATCCTGTAAAGTTAATTGATATGTAGAAACAGCTGTAGCTCCTAAATGATTAGTTTCGCAAGTTTTTGATTCAAAACTTTCATTACCAAAGGACATAGCCGGATTTGGTGTGTTAATCATACAAAATCAAGGATATATGTTTGATTTTTACAAATCAATGTTTTCCCTTTAACTGGCATAATGAAAGGTTATCTTTAGAATGTAAGCTATTTTTGACCACTCAAATCAAACAGATTGCCTTGATTGTAAAAAATCAAGGCGTATTCTTTGATTTAACAAAGGAAAAGTATTATCTTTGCATCAGTAATCATCAAATTTAAAGTCTATGATAAAAGGTGTTATCACTGGAGATTTAGTAAACTCCACCAATATAGCTGCCAAATGGAGGCAAACAGTAGTAGATGCGTTGCATGTATGCGTTGAAGAATCCATTCCACTAACTCCAGTAAAGTTAGAGATATATCGGGGAGACAGTTTCCAAGTTGTTGTTGACAAACCAGAATATGCATTAGCCATAGCCATTGCACTTAGGGCAAAACTAAAAGCCGAAACCCCAGATGGACAAAAGCTGTGGGATGCAAGATTGGCCGTTGGTGTAGGTGATATATCTTTTGAAAACGACAATATAGTAACCAGTGATGGAGAAGCGTTCAGACTATCAGGTCATTCATTTGACCATATAGGGAAAAAAAGGCTGAGCATATCAACTCCATGGCCCGATTTTAATACCAACATAGAACTTGTCACTCGTTTTGCAGATGACTTAATTACATCATGGACAGCAAAACAAGCAAGGGTTGTATATCAATCAATGCTTTTTCCTAAACTTCAAAAGGATTTGGCAGAAGAATTAGATATGACAAGGCAAAACTTTAATTACCACTGGGGTTCTGCAAGAGGGCAACTTATCTTGGACTACATTGAATATTTTAAATCGTTAATCTCAAAATACATAAGGTAGTAATATGGAAACACTCATTATACTTGTAAAGTTACTCTGTGCCCATTTATGTTCAGATTTCATACTGCAGACCGATAGAATCAATAGTGGAAAGCGCAAACCTGGCTTAAAAGGCATTAGTTATTTGATCCTTCACAGTATTACACATGCATGTATAGCATATATGTTGGTGGCAAATTGGTCATGCTGGCAAATTCCTGCCATAGTATTCATTAGCCATTTCATAATAGATTTGGTCAAGTGCAAGTGCTGCAAGGAATCGCTCTCAACATTTCTTGCAGACCAGTTTTTGCATATCGCAATTATTGTAGTATTATGGTTCTCATTGTATAAAGAAGGAATAGAGTTCTCATGTCTTAACGCCCTTTGTTCAGCAAAGGTTTGGTTGGCATTTATGGCATACATGTTAATGTTAAAACCTTCGTCAATTCTCTTGGGCTTGTTTCTCAAGCAATGGACACCACCCTCGTCTAACTCACAGAGTCTGCCAAAAGCAGGACAATGGATAGGCTATATAGAAAGAATATTGATTCTTACATTTGTCCTTGTGGGTAGTTTTGAGGGCGTTGGTTTCTTATTGGCAGCAAAGTCTGTATTTCGTTTTGGTGAGTTGAACAAAGCCAAGGAAATCCAAACAACTGAATATGTCCTAATAGGCACTTTTGCAAGTTTCACTATCGCCATCCTTACAGGAATAGCAATAACACACTTATATTTGTGATACCTTTATATAACATTGACTTATGAATAAGAATATTGAGAATTTCTTAAATGAATATATGATAAATCCCGACCCGCAGTATGCTGTTTTTCTAAAGGGAAACTGGGGATGTGGTAAGACATTCTTTGTAAACAATTGGCTTAATTCATACAAAAAGAAGATTCCTGAAGAGCAAATACTAAAGCCTGTTATGGTTTCGCTTTATGGCTTAAGTGAGATTAAACAGATAACAGCAGCAATAAATAAGGCTCTTTATCCAATACTTTGTGGTAGGGCTGCAAAAGTTGGTAAAACTCTCACTAAGTTTTTATCTGCAATAGTTTTAAAACATGAAGTTGATGTAGATAAAGATGGCAATTCTGATTTCGAAATAGAGCTTGGTTTGGACTCTGTGTTGCTTTTGTTCAGTTCTGAAGACAACAGTGTAAAGAAAGGAAAATTGTTGATATTCGATGATATAGAACGTTGCGAAATGCCAATGAAAAGGCTCATGGGGTACCTTAACTATTTTGTAGAGCTATGTCATAGCCATCTTATTATCATCGGAGATGAGAGAAAAATGACAGATGAGCAGAAAATCATATTCTCTGACTTTAAAGAAAAGACAATCGGTCGTGAATTTGAGATTAGCACCAATGTCAGAAGTGCTATTGAAAATTTTACAGAACAAGAGCCAACCAGTGAGTTTATTCGCAAACATATCACCACCATAGAGAAAGTATTCTCAATGACAGATTGCCAGAATCTACGCATATTGAGACAAGCGCTATGGGACTTCGGAAGATTTGAAGAAACCATGATAGAGTTCTCTAAGGAATCCAAATATGAGCATGTCATGCTACATATTTTAGGCTCATATATTATATCATATTGTGAATACAGAGGCGAAAATCACGATTTGTTGGACAAATGGGTTAAGTATAATTGTAACTGGGAGACAACAAATAAAGACGAGATAAACATGCTAAAGCAACAACTTGGGAATCTCTGCCAGAGATATAACAATAGTTCGATATCCCCTTATCAGACTTTCAACATCAGCTTGGTGGAGAAAATCATCACAGAACTAAACACCGGAATTTCTATTAAAGATTTTGCAGAAGGATATTTTGCACCAAATGTTGAAAACCCTTGTATAAAAATCAATGATTCCTTTTCTATGGACAATGAGACTTTCTTAGAATTCTACAACAAATTAATAGACGACATATGTAATTTGAAGATAAAAGGATTTAGAGATTTGGGGTATGCACTTACATACTTGTTTTCTTTGGATTTTCATAAAATAAAAGAAATCAATGAAACTGATTTCAACAGACTCCGTGATGTCCTTCCAAATTATTTACTAAATATAACAACAGCAGAAAACCTTTATTTTGCAAACTTAGAGTTTAAACGTGGCGTAAATTCTTATATGACAAATGACAATATTGAGCGTCTGTCTATTATATGCTCGACATTTTATAATGAATGTGAGAGAAGAATTATGGCGAGTAAAAATATCATGACACTAACATTGGAAAATCTTAAAGATTCAAATGTGAAAGAGTTATTTGACATCAACAAGGAAGCCTTGCCAGACCATAGTTGTACTTATGAAATGGTTGCAATATTCAATAGTGTTGATATATCTTTATTATTCGAGAACCTAGGCAAGCTCAATAATGCTTCATTGCAAACATTTAATAGTTTTATTAGAGAAAGATATAAACTATCCCATAGAATGGGAAATTGGATTAGCAACACAAACGATGATATAAAACCATTGCAGGAATTAAAAGGAAAAATAGACTCATACATTCTCAATGAACAATTAATGAGAAAGGAGGCTTTTCGTAGAATATCGAATTCTCTGGATGGAGCAATAAAAAGATGTCAAGAAGTATTAGGCGAACTATAAGTCTTGTTCATTTGAAATGTACGACCTCAAATATGGTAGAATAGACGTATAGTATACCCCAGTTCGGGATAAGAAATAGTTTATAAAAAAGTTGGTAGTCTCATAAATATTTTGTACCTTTATAGGTGAAAATCAATTAGTTACAAAAATATTTAATATGACTACCGATTGCAAAGTTACAGAATTATTTTGTATTATAGACGAGTTTTGCAAACATTTTGATGCA
>OBLI01001270.1_pt1 | contig 25058 bp, 29 predicted proteins | sample 1519701 | NCBI WGS metagenome assembly OBLI01 (sample SAMEA3663005, study PRJEB22513) | pig gut metagenome | biome: pig gut; feature: pig-associated habitat; material: faeces | place: France | collected 2012
AAAAAATACGTTGATTATTTAATTAAAAGTATATTTGCTGGTGTTATGATTGGAATTGCTGGTACAGTATTTTTAAGAGTTGATAATAATATAATTGGTTCATTTTTATTTTCAATTGGGCTACTTGTAATATGCATGTATGGAATGAACTTATATACTGGTAAAGTAGGATATATATTTATCAATAGTTTTAATTATATATATGAATTATTAGTAACTATTATAGGCAATTTTATTGGTACATTTCTAGTTGCAAGATTAGTATTGCTCACGAGATTTAAAGGGGTTAGTGAAAAAGCACTTGAAATTGTAAATCTAAAATTAAATGATAATTTACTTAGTATATTTATTCTATCTATATTATGTGGAGTACTTATGTATATAGCAGTTAATAATTATAAAAAAATAAATAATGAAATAGGAAAATACTCATGTATATTTATGTGTGTAATGGTATTTATACTCTGTGGGTTTGAGCATAGTGTAGCCAATATGTATTATATAAGTGTAGCAAGCTTATTAAATTTAAAATCTCTTCTATACATATTAATAATGGTACTTGGTAATTCAACTGGTTCAATATTAATCGCACTTTATTATAATAGATTTTATAAAAATTAAATTTATAAATTCTTTTTTAATATACAAAAATATAGTATAATTTTTATGAGGAGTATTATTATATGGAAGATGTTTACTTTAAATATAAATTTGGTGATGATATAAGTTTTGAACTTAAAGAGGGTGAATTTGTATCTGTTATTGGTGATAATAATGATTTAATAATTCATACTCTTTTACATGGTAATAAAAAATCTATTATAGAAGTTGGAGATACTGTTTTTAGTTCTAAAACTTTAGATATTATTAGAAGAAGAATGAGTTTTGTTCTTTATAAACATTTAAATGTTTTTGTTGGTGAGACAGTTGAAGATGAGATAGCTTTTGGACTTGAAAGTTTAGCTATGAAAAAAAATGAAATAAGAGAACTTATAGATACTGAAAGTAGACATTTTAAATTACAAGAATTACTTATTAGAGATCCTAATAGTTTAGGATCTAGTGATAAAGTAAAAATGAAAATATTATCCTCCTTAATAGTTAAACCTAAAATAATAGTTATTGATAATATACTTTGTGAATTAGATTATCAAGATAAATTGCTTATTTTTGATATTCTAAAAGAATATTCTAAAAATGGTGGTATTGTTATTAATTTTACTAATGATATGGAAGAAACTATGTATGGAGATAAAATAATAGTAATCTATGAAAAAAAAATAGTATGTGAAGGAAAGACACTAAGTGTTTTAAATGAAGAAAAGATACTTAAAAGATTAGGTCTTGGGCTTCCATTTATAGTTGAATTAAATAGATATTTAATGGATTATGGACTTATAAATAAATATCATTTAACAAACGAAGAATTGGTAGGTGCATTATGGAAATAAAATTTGATCATGTAAGTTTTGTTATAGATGCATATACCCCTTTAGAAAAGACTATAATAAGTGATGTATCATTTGAAATAAAGAATCCTGGAATTTATTCCTTTATTGGAAGAAGTAATAGTGGTAAAACAGCTATTGGTGATTTAATAAATGCTCTTATAATGCCTACTAATGGAAAAGTTAAAATAGGAAGATTTATTAATGATGGAAGAATGATAAAGAATATAAATAAACTTAGATTTCAAACTGGATATGTATTTAAAAATCCATATGATATGTTCTTTAATAAAACAGTCAGAAGTGAAATTGAATTTGGAATGAAATATTTCAAATATAAATTAGAAAAAATAGATTTAAGAGCCAGTGATGCTTTAAAATTAGTTGGTTTGGATGATTCATATTTAAATTTAAATCCACAAGATTTAACGCTAGTTGATGCTAAAAAAGTAGCACTTGCTTGTGCTCTTGTATATAATCCAAATATATTAATACTCGATGAATACACAGCAGGACTTAATAATAATGATAAAAAAGAGTTAATAAGACTTTTAAGATTACTTAAAAATAAATATAATAAAACTATAATACTGTTAAGTAAGGATACTGACTTTTGTTATCAAATAACAGATTATGTTTATTTGATGAATTTAACTAAATTAGTAGCATCAGGTGAAAAAGAATTATTAAGGGATATAAATTTACTAAATGAAATTGGAGTAGAGGTTCCAAAGATAGTGACATTTATAGATGAATGTAAGAAAAAAGGAAGATATATACACGATTATACTAATATACTTGACCTAATAAAGGGGGTATATAGAGATGTATTCTAGAAATTCATTTGGTTCCTTTTATCCAGTTGATTCTTCAGTTCATAGATTAAATCCAGTAGTAAAATTATTTAATTTTATAGTAGCAATATTACTTATTATATTAAGTGATTCTTTATATATAAATTTATTTTTATTTTCTTTAGTTTTATGTATGGAATTATTAAGTTTTGTGCCATTTAAATACTATTTTAGAACATTTTGGTCTTTAAGATATATTTACATTTTGATATTATTTATATGTGCTTATTTTAGACTTAGTATAACTGAATCATTTATTTATATAATTAAGCTTATAACAGTTGTAGAATATTTAAATATACTTGCTTTTACTACTAGCCCTAGTGAAAGTGCTTATGGCATTGAGAAGTTTTTGTCATATTTTAATTTTTTATATTTACCAATAACTAAATTTGCTTTTAAAATTAATAAGATGCTTAGATATGTTCCTCTTATGTTAACGGTGGAATATAAAACATTAAAAGCAGAAGCTAGTAGAGGGATAGATTATTTTCATTCTAATATGTTTGGTAGAATGAATGCAGTTGGTACTATATATAGAAATATATTAGCACTTACTAAAAGAAAAAGTAGAGACATAGCTTTTGCATCAGAACTTAGACTTTATAATATGAAAAGATATAGAACTAATTATAGGACTAATAGAGTTGGTTTTTATGATTTATTTTTTACTGTATTTCATTTAGTATTAGTATATGCTTATTTAGTTCAAAGAGGTGTAATGAAATGAAATATTTAATTAATTTAAGTTATAATGGTTCTAAATATTATGGATATCAAATTCAAAAAAATAAAGATACGGTAGAAGGAGAAATTGAAAAAGTATTATCTAAAATATTTAATAGAAGTATTAATACTATAGGGGCATCTCGTACAGATAGAGGGGTACATGCGATAAACCAATATTGTACTTTCGAAGTTACAAAGGATTTTAATTCTAAAAAGTTACTTCATAGTATAAATTCATTATTGAGTGAAAATGTTTATGTTAAAAGTATAAAGAAAGTAAATGATAATTTTAATGTAAGATATGATGTTAAAAGAAAAGAATACATTTATAAAATAAATATGGGAGAATATAATCCTATAGAAAGTGAGTATGTATATCAATATTGCAAAAATATAGATAAAGAATTATTAGATATATTTATTAATCAATTTAAAGGGGAACATAATTATAGAAGCTTTACTTCTGATAAAGATAATGGAAGTTATATAAGAAATGTAATTATAGATTATAAAATATCTAAGAAAGTATTATATCTTAGATTTGAATCAAGTGGATTTCTTAGATATATGATTAGAAATATAGTTGGTTTATTACTTGATATTAATGACTCTAAAAAAAGTATTTGTGATATTGAAGATATATTTAAATTAAAAGATAGAACTTCACTAGGAAGGTGTGCTAGTCCGGTAGGACTTTATTTAAGTAAAATAGAATATTAGATGTTATTTAAAAAGAAAAGTGTTATCAATAACACTTTTTATATTGTACGAAAAAAGTATTTGTGATAAAATTATGTTAAGAATAGAGAGGAAGGTTTTTTTGATATGCTTGGAAAGGTTCTTACAATTACCAAGAATAGTGCGATTGTTAGTGTTAACAAGGAAACTGTTAGTGGAATTAAAGATTTAATAAACTTACATGTTGTATTTGAAGATTCTGATAAAAAGATTTTAGGAGAAGTAGATTCTATTGAACAAGATACTATTAAAGTTAGTTTCTTAGGTGAACTTACTGATAATGATTTTATTGGAGGTCTTATTAAAAAACCTAGCCTTGATGCGAATGTTAGAATTATTAATCAAGAAGAATTAAAAATACTTACTGGTAATGAAGATAGAAGTATAAGATTAGGTGTAAGTCCTTTATATAATGATTTTCCATTAAATGTAAATATTGATGAATTATTTTCTAATCATACTGCTATATTTGGTAATACTGGTAGTGGTAAAACGTATGGTATATGTAGAATTATTCAAAATATATTTCCTAATTCTCCAATAATTCCTTATAATGCTAATATATTTATATTTGATAGTTATGGAGAATATATGAATGCATTTAAAGATTTAAATAAGAATAATCCTTATTATTCATTTAAAGTAATAACTACTAATATGAAAAAGGATTATGAAAAACTTAGTATTCCAGTATGTCTTCTTGAATTAGATGATATACTTAACTTATTAGATGCAACAAATTTTTCTCAAATTGCTATGGTTGAAACTGCACTTGTATATGTTAAAATGTTTGCTCGTGAAGATAAAGAAGCATTGGATTATAAAAATCATATTCTTGCGAAAGCAATTATTAATATAATGTATACAAATCAAACTTCTAGTAAGATTAGAGATCAAATTTTTGAAATATTAACAGAAACTAATACTCCAGAACTTTCTTTAGAAACTGAAGTTCCTGGTATTGGTTTTACACGTATGTTCAGAAATTGTTTTGATATAGATAGTGAAGGAAGATTTGCGGAACGTAAAATAATTACTGACTATATTAAAGGATTTATAGATGATTCACGTAAATGGAATTATAATGCTGAAGGCGTATATTATTCATTACATGATTTAGAAGTTGCTCTTAACTTTACATTATATAGTGAAAGATATTTGTTAAATGAAGCAATGTATGATTCTGCGATGAGTTTGAAGGTTAGACTTCATGATTTAGCTACTCGTCAAAATGCATCTTTCTTTAGTGCAGATGGGTATATTACAATTGATGAATATATTAAAAAGATACAAATTAGTGGAAATAAAAAATGTCAAATTGTTAACTTTAATTTAGAAGATGTTGATGATAGATTTGCTCGTAGTATTGTTAAAATATTTGGCCGTATGTTTATGAAATTTACAAGAGCATTACAAGCTAGAGCAACTTTCCCAATCCATATGATTTTAGAAGAAGCTCACCGTTATGTTTTAGAAGGTGATGATAAAGCACTTCTTGGATATAATATATTCGAAAGAATTGCTAAAGAAGGTCGTAAATATGGTTTATTATTAGACTTAATAACTCAAAGACCAACTGACTTAAATGAAAATGTTATAAGTCAATGTGCGAATTTCTTAATATTTAAAATAAATCACCCAGCTGACTTAGATTATATTTCTAAATCAGTACCTAATATGAGTGAAGATGTAGTTGAAAAACAAAAGACATTACAAGCAGGTACTTGTGTAGCCTTTGGTAGAATATTTAAAATACCAATGATAGTGAAGATGGAAAAAGCTGACCCACCACCAACTAGTGCTAACTGTGAGATATATAATAACTGGATGGTAAGATTAAAGCAATAATTTAGTAAATAAAGTAGGAGGAAAATTTATGTATGATTTTGGTTCACAATTTTATATAGATATGACTAAGAGTAAGACTCCATCATCATATGTATTTATGGGTAAAACGTATAGAATAAGTATTTTATCTGATGCTTTAATACGTTTTGAATATAGTGAAACAGGTGCATTTAATGATTATCCTACTTTTTTTGCTACTAATAGAAGTTTTGGTAAACCTAAGATAACTGTTGAAGAAGATAATAATGTTCTTGTTATTAAAAGTAGTAAATTCATAATAGAATATATTAAAGAAAAACCATATATAGGAAGTAAATTTTTACCTGATCAATATTTAAAAGTAAGTATTGTTGGTACTGATAAAGTATGGTATTTTAATCATCCTGAGGTTAGAAACTTTAAGGGAAGTGCTTATAGTTTAGATGATTATAAGGGTGGTGGTGTATCTTTAGATAAAGGTTTATTTTCACTAGATGGTTTTACAACATTTGATGATTCTAGAACACCTATTTTAAATCAATATGGTAATATTATTGCTCCTAATTATAAAAATATAGATACATATTTATTTATATATAATAATGACTTTGGAGTAGGTCTTCGTGACTATTTTAACTTAACTGGTTTACCACCACTAATTCCTAGATATGCATTAGGTGTATGGTGGAATAAAAATGAAGCATACAATTCAAATGAAATAGAAAAGATAGTATATAATTTCAAAAAAAATGATATTCCTCTTTCCGTTATTTTACTTGGTGAATATGAAAGAACTAAAAATAAATATAGTTCGATTAGTTTTAGTCTTAATAAAGTAGGTATTCCTGATGTTAAAACATTAAGTGAAAGATTACATAATAATCATGTACATTTAGGAATGAATATTAAAACTGAAGGAATAATTAGTGTAGAAGAAGAAAATTATCAAACATTTTCTACTTTACTTGGTAGAGATGCTAATAAAAATATACCTCTTAATGTTTATGATAATAAACTAATTGATTCGTTTATGAAGGGTATTATTAATCCTATGATGAGAAAGGGTATCGATTTGTTATGGGTGGATGACTATAATAAAGATAATATTCTTAGAAGTTTTGTAATGAATTATTATTTATATAATACTCTTGCTGTTAATAAAGCTAAAAGACCGCTTATAATGAGCCGTAACTTTGGTGTTAATCCTCATAGGTATTCAATTCTATATTCTGGAAAGACAAATGTAAGTTGGAAAACTTTAAAATTACTTCCATTTTATAATAGTACTGCTGCTAATATTGGTATTAGTTGGTGGAGTCATGATATAGGTGGTTTTAAAGGCGGTATGGAAGATTCTGAACTATATATGAGGTATGTTCAATTAGGAGTTTATAGTCCTATATTAAGATTATCTAGTTCTTTTGGTAAATATTATAAAAGAGAACCATGGAAATGGGATGCTAAAACATTAAAAATAGTTCATGATTATTTAAGAATTAGACACAAACTTATTCCATATTTATATAGTGAAGCTAAAAAGTATTCTAGTTTTGGCGCTCCATTAATACAACCATTATATTATAAATATCCTGAAACTTATGATGAACCTTTATATAAAAATGAGTTTTATTATGGTAGCGAGTTATTTGTTGCTCCTATAGTTGATCCTAAAGATTCAGTAATGAATAGAGTTGTACACAAAATATTCTTACCAAATGGAGTATGGTATGATTTTAAAACTGGTAAGAAATTTCCTGGTGGTAAAAGATATGTTACATTCTATAAAGATGAGGATTATCCAGTTTATGCTAAAACAGGAGCTATAATACCAATGGCAAAATTAGATCGTGATAATTTAAATGATGTATCTAATCCTAAAACATTAGAGATACAAATATTTCCTGGAAGAAGTAATACATATAAATTATATGAAGATGATGGAGAATCATTAATGTATAGAGAGGGGCAAAGTTTTACTACAGAAATAAATTATTACTATAAGGAAAATGACTTTTCTGTTTCAATACAACCAGTAGAAGGTGTTGAAGGAATAATTCCTGCTACTCGTAATTATAAAATTATATTTAGAAATACTAAGTTTACTGATAATGTACAAGTATTTAAAGACGAAGTAAATGTTCCATATAGAAGATATGTAGATGAAAATGATTTTGTTATAGAATTTGATGAAATACCAACACTTAGCAAAATATTTGTATATTGTAAAGGTAAAGATATAGAAATAAATGCAGAAAGAATTATTAACGAAGATATAGAAGGTATCATTAGTGATTTAAATATTTCTACCGAATTAAAAGAAAAAGTAGATAAAATTATATTTAGCGATAAGAGTATAAAAGATAAAAGATTTGCTATTAGAAGAATGAGAAGTCTTCCAAGTGTATTTAGAAAAATGTTCTTAAAGTTACTTGAATATATAGCTGAGGTGTAGTATAATACATACATATTTCGATTGATGAAAAGAGTAGTAGGTATAAAAATAATTAAAGAGAATTAGTGGATGGTGTGAACTAATATTAATATATACACGAACTTGCTTTTTTAGAAATAACGCAGTTCTGCGATAAAGATAAGAGATGCATAAGCTTTATGAATTAAGGTGGTACCGTGGGTAATACTCATCCTTAAGTTATAGAGCTTTTATTTTGAGGAGGAAAAAATGAATTTGTTATTAAGTTGTTTATATGATTTTGTTTTTATATTTTTACTCATGCTGATTGTTTATTCAGTGTTTTTGAATAAAGATAAAAAGGAATATAGTAAACTTAAAGATAATGATATGATTAAATACTTTATCGCAAGGTATGATTTAGATATGCGAAAAACTAATTATAAGACTGTACTTAATATAGTTACAGTAATTAATTCATTTATAATATCGTTTTGTTCTGTGTTAGTTATTAATATTAAAGGAGTTATATGGGCTATAATAATTGGTTTTGCTGTAATAATGGCTCTTACGTATTCTCTATATGAAATATTTGGTAGAGTGTTAAAAAGAAGGGAAGGTAAATAAAAATGTATGATTATAAAAAAATAGAAGAAAAATGGCAAAAATATTGGCTTGATAATAAAACATTTAAGGCAGTTAATAATGGAAGTGATAAACATTATTATATATTAGTAGAATTTCCTTATCCTAGTGGTAGTGGTCTTCATGTAGGTCATGTTAGAAGTTATACAGCTCAAGATGCTAAAGCAAGAATAAAAAGAATGCAAGGATATAATGTTTTATTTCCAATGGGATTTGATAGTTTTGGTTCACCTGCTGAACAATATGCTATTAAAAATCATATTCATCCTAAACAAGCAGTAGAGGAGAATATTAAGACGTTTAAAGGTCAAATGATGAATTTGGGTTATTCATTTGATTGGGATAGAGAATTTGCTACTAGTGATCCAGAGTATTATAAGTGGACTCAATGGCAATTCTTACAATTTTATAAACATGGTATGGCTTATAAAGATACTATTGCTGTTAATTGGTGTCCTACTTGTAAAACAGTTCTTTCTAATGAAGACTCATCAGGTGGAGTATGTGAAAGATGTGGTACAGCTGTTACTCAAAAGGAAAAGAGTCAATGGATGCTTAGAATGAGTGATTATTCTGAAGATTTATTAACTGGTTTAGATGATACAAATTTTGCCGAAAAAGTTAAATTGGGTCAAATAAATTGGATAGGTAAAAGTAGTGGAGTAGAACTTGATGTTGATATTGTTGGTGGTGGTAAATTTTCAATATTCACTACTTGTATAGAAACAGTATATGGTATTACATTTTTTGTAATAGCACCAGATGGAAAACTTATTAAGGAGTTAATGCCTAGAATAAAGAATCAAGATGTAGTTAAAAAGTATATTGAAGAAACAGCTAAGAAGAGTAATATGGATAGAACTGAATTAAATAAAGAAAAAACTGGATGTTTAGTTGAAGGTATTAAAGCAATTAATCCAGTTAATGGAAAAGAAGTTCCTATATTTTTGGGAGATTTTGTTTTAGGTAGTTATGGTACTGGTGCAGTTATGGCAGTTCCTGCTCATGATCAAAGAGATTTTGAATATGCTAAAGTACATAATTTAGATATGATTCAAGTAATTGATGGAAGAAGTATAGACGAATGTGCTTTTGAAAAACAAGATTATTTAGGTAAAGGTTATAAACTTATTAATAGTGAAGAATTTACTGGTATGACTGTAGAAGAAGCTAAAGAAGCTATTACTGAAAAATTAGTTAATAGGGGTATTGCTCGTAAAGTAAATAATTATAAAATGAGAGATTGGATATTTTCAAGACAAAGATTTTGGGGAGAACCAATACCAATGATATATTGTGAAAAATGTGGATGGCAACCAATGGATGAAAAAGATTTACCTTTATTGCTTCCTGATATAGCCGAATATGAACCAACAGAAGATGGGCAAAGTCCACTTGCTAAAATAGAAGATTGGGTAAATTGCAAATGTCCTAAATGTGGTGGAGATGCTAAAAGAGAAACAGATACTATGCCTAACTGGGCTGGAAGTAGTTGGTATTTCTTGAGATTTATGGATCCACATAATGATAAAGAATTTGCGTCAATGGATGCTATGAAATATTGGCAAAGAGTAGACTGGTATAATGGTGGTATGGAACATACAGCAAGACATTTATTGTATGCTAGATTCTGGGTACAATTCTTATATAATATAGGACTTGTTCCAAATAAAGAGATGATATGGACTAGAATTAGTCATGGTATGATACTAGGAGATAATAATGAAAAAATGAGCAAATCTCGTGGTAATGTAGTTAATCCAGATGATATGGTTAAAGCTTATGGAGCAGATGCTCTTAGAGTATATGAAATGTTTATTGGTGACTATGAAAAAGATGCTGCTTGGAGTGAAAATGGTCTTAAAGGTTGTAAGAGATTTATTGATAAAATATATAGATTAAAAGATAAAGTAAATGATAGTAATGAATACACTGAAAGTTTAGAAATACTAATCAATAAGACTATTAAGAAAGTTACTGAAGATATAGATACAATGAATTATAATACTGCTGTTAGTGCTTTAATGATTTTAGCAAATGCTTATGATAAATTAGATACTATTAGTAGAAAAGATTATAGAACATTGTTAGTGTTGTTAAATCCAATAGCTCCACATGTTACTGAAGAATTAAATGAAATTTTAAATTTAGGTAAACCAATATGTGAAAGTGAATGGTTAACTTATGATGAAAATAAAATAAGTGATGAAACTGTTAATATAGCAGTAAGTGTTAATGGTAAATTAAGAGCAACATTTAGTGTAAGTAAAGATACTGATAAAGATGAATTATTGAATATTGCTAAAAGTCAAGAAAATGTTATTAAACATATTGAAGGACATGAAATTATTAAAGAAATAGTTGTTCCTAATAAAATTGTTAATATAGTAATAAAATAGGTTATGCAATTAACATATTTTTATTGAATTAATTTTGTGATTCTTAAAATGTTATTAAGATAGTAGAGGTGGTTATGGATAGAGTTATTGTTTACTTGTTGTATGCATTTTAAAGTGTTAAGTGATTATATAGAAATAAATAACTTATATACTTTTAAGTGTGCCACTAATTTGGTTGATGGTAATGAAGTTACTTATACTAATTCTTATGTTGATAAGATATATGTTTGCATTGCTACTTTACTTTTAAAAGTTAAATTTAGAAGAATTTAACTTTTTTTATTTAAAAAGAAGTGTTTTAATAATTTATGTCTAACTATAATAATAGGAGGGTTTAAATGAAAAAAATATTTATTGTAATACTTACTTTATTTTTATTTAATAAGTGTTATGCGATAGAGTATAAGTATAGTGAATGGAGTCCTATTTATCCAGGAGAAGTAAAGGATAAAAAGTTTATATTTGAGGAAGATAGATATTTATGGTATAAGGAAGTTGAAAAAGATACTAAATATTTAAAATTTGAAGATATAAAAGAAAATATGAAAGTGCAGTATGATGACTATAAATTTATTCATTATATTACGCCTATAGTTCCTAAAAATTATAAAGAGAGAACTATTACTTCAAGTTTTGATGATTATACTTTTAAAGACGATGATATAACTAGTTTAGATTTAGATGTAATTGGAGATTTAAATATTTCTAAAATAGAATTAATTAAAGATAATGAAAATGTATCTTATGATACTACTTATAAATCATTAATAGATGGTAACAAATATATTAATTTTAATAATAAAATTATTAAATTATATTTTCAAGGATTTAGTAATTCTATTAAAGCAATTATCCATTATAAAAGTATTGAAGATGTTAGTGCTTTAATATCATATAGATCATCTGATAAATATAATGTATATCAAAAAAAGATTATTTTTAATAAGTGTGATGAATGTCAAATGATACTTAACGTATCTGATTTTAAATCATATGTTAATCAATATATTGAAGTTTATAAAGTAACTGATAAAGTATATAAAACATATAGTTTAGAAAGAGAATATACTAAAGAATATTATAAATTTTTAGATGGTTATATTAAAGATGAAAGTACACTAAAGAAATATTATAGATTTTTACTTAATGATTATATTGTAGTTGATAGTGATGGCAATATAATTAAAGATGGTAATTGTTATAAAGAAACTTGCTATATAAAATATTTAGATTATAAAGAAGAAATAGAAAATCCTAAAACAGGAGATAATATATATAAATATCTTACTAGTACTTCAATATTAATAGTTTTACTTATACTAATACTAAATAAAAAATCTAGTTTTGTCGAATCACAACATTGATAATATTATTTGTAGTATTATTTAATCATGACAACAAATATTGAATTCAAAAAAGGGATTTTATTTGTTAGATTAAATGGTAGTTTTTATAATGAGACATTAAATGTATTTGAGAGTAGAGTTATTCCTGTAATATTAGGTATGTCTTTAAAAAGAGTTAATATAGACCTAAAAGATGTTAATTTTGTTGATAAAAGTGGAATTGATTCTATAATTAAAATATCTAATGTTGTCAGTAGATATGACGGTAAAGTAGTAATTAGTGGTATAAATGATAAACTTAAATTAACTCTTAAAAATAGTGATTTATTTGATTATTGTTTTAAAGCTAAGAGTGAAAAACATAGTATAGGAATATTTAGTATATGAGCGAGAAATATCTTACGTTGATTAAAGAAAGTGAGGGATTAATATATAAAATCGCTAGTAAATATTCTATGTATTATAGTATTGATGATCTCTATCAGGTTGGTTCTATTGGAGTAATAAAAGCATATAAAAATTTTAAAAGAGATACTAGTGTTAAGTTTAGTACTTATGCTTATAAATATATATTAGGTGAAATAATAGAATTTATTAGAACTGATAGGAATATTAGAGTTAGTGAAGAGTACATGTCATTATATAAGAAATACTTAAGTGTAAAAACATTACTTACTACAAGATATGGTCGTGAAGTCACATTCAAAGAAATTTGTTCATTTATGGAAATAGATGAGAGTGTTATGCTTAATATAATTGAAACTATATCGTTTACTAAAAGTATGGATGAAAAGGATTATGATTATGGAAATGACAAAAGAGAGGAGATTGATAATAGAATTCTTTTAGATACAGAATTATCATTAATGGATGATTTTGATAGACAACTGATAGAATATAGATATTATCAAGGATATACTCAAAGTGAAACAGCTGATGTTTTAGGAGTGTCTCAAGTAAAAGTATCAAGACAAGAAAAACTAATACTAGAAAGAATGAAATCCAATATTTGTGCATAATAAAAAACACTTTTTAGTGTTTTTTTAATGCTGAAATAAAGAATGCTATTATGCCTCCAAATCCACCAATTACTAAAGCAAATTTCCATTTATTTTTTAGAAATGAATCATCTATTATTGATTTATCTAATATTTTTAAACTATTTATTGTATTTTTAAAGTTTTCGTTATTTGTAAGTTCTGAATCACTACTATAAGTATAAACATATATATAATTTTCAGTAGTAAATGCATATCCTTTTTGATATATATCATATCCTGTAGATTCTTTAGTAGGCCAAACTACATCATAACTTATTGTTTTCATATTATTAAGAGTATCTTTTTTGACATTTTTAACATCTACTTTTATTTTATATTCTTCAAGTTGTTTATTTATTTCATCTTCTAGATATTTTTCATATTCATTAATGTTTTCATCTGTGTAGTTTTCGATGTTATATTTGTTATCTTTTTTGTTCTTACTTATAGTAATAATTATATTATCGTTATTTTTAGAATCATTACTAATCCATTTATATGTTCCATTTTCAGCAATTTCTTCTTTAAATGTTTCAGGTATATCAATCTTAAAGTATTCGTTTTCATAAGCTTTTACATTACTAATACTTAGTAAAAGTAATGGTATTAATAATATTTTTTTCATCTAATTCACCAAAATAATTATAAGACATTTTAATAAATTTATCAATATTGTTTATTGACCTAACTATATTAGATAGTTATAATTATAATAGGCGATGATATGAAAAATAAAAATGGTTTTACATTAGTTGAGTTATTAGCAGTAATAGCAATTTTAGCAATACTAGTAATTATTGCACTTCCTAATGTAATTAATATGTACACAAAAGCACAAAAGGAAGCATTTTTAACGGAAACTAAGAAATTATATTTGGAATCAGAGAAAAAATATATTTCTTCTTCAATAAGTGGTAGTCCCGTTAAAGTAATAAATTCTGAAGATAATACTAAACTTGATATGACCGGAGAAAAACTACAATATTGTGTTCTTCTTAATAATAACGGAAAGGTAAAAAATTTAAAAGTATCTAATGGTAGATGGATAGCAAGCTTAGATAATAATAAAACAATAGAAGATTTAACCATAAATGATTTAGAAGAAGGAAATTTAGATGATTATGAATGCTCATCTAGTCAAACTTCTGATTCAAAGGTTGTTAATTGTACATTTGGTGGTGAACTTGTAGAAGGTGCAACATATGTAAATGGACAATATACATATAAATACAAGCAACAAGCTATAGAAGTCGGAGAAAATGGAACAGCATGGATACCTGCTGATGATGAAGGGTGGGGTGTACAATTAACTGATTATTATTCTACTGAACCAGTTACAAGTAAAGTTTGTACATATATAGATAATAAACCAATAATGTATATGTCTAAGATGTTTTCAGATTCATATGCAGAAAGTATAGATTTCAGTTCTTTTAATACTTCTAATGTTGTTGATATGTCTTTTATGTTTGTAAGAAGTAGAGTTAAAAATATTGACTTGAGTAATTTTGATACAAGTAATGTAACTGATATGTATTCTATGTTTTCTGATAGTTCAGCCACTACTCTAGACTTAAGTAGTTTTGATACAAGCAAAGTAACAAATATGATTTTTATGTTTTCTAATAGTGCGGCAACAACAGGCTATGCTAAAGATCAAACTACTGCAGATTGTTTTAATAATAAATCTATAACTTACATACCTGATACATTAAAATTTACTGTAAAATAAATAGATACATAAGTATCTTTTATTTTGTTAGATTTTTCTTTTTGTTTTTGATAATTAATGTTATAATTTATTATAGGTGAAGATATATGAAAAAATTATTTAAGTTATTTATTATTTGTAGTGTTTCATTTTTATTATTTGGATGTAATAAAGATGATAATAAGTTGGTTATGGTTACTGAAGCTGGGTTTGCTCCATATGAATATCGTGATAGTAGTGGTATTGTTGGAGTAGATGTTGATATAGCTGAGCCTATTACTAAGAAATATCGTGAGATAGCTGCTGCTATGGGAAAGGAATTAGAGATTAAAGATGTTGCTTTTGATTCTTTAATTAATGAGCTTAATTCTGGTAAAGCTGATTTTGCTGCTGCTGGAATGAGTATTAATGAAGAAAGAAAAAAAGAAGTAGATTTTTCTATTGAATATGTTTCTAGCAAACAAGTAGTTGTTGTTAGAAAAGATTATAATAAAATAAAAAATATTAATGATTTAAATGGCAAAACTATAAGTGTCCAACTTGGTAGTGTAGCAGATACTTATGTAACTAAGAATTTTAAGAATTCTAAAATAGTTCGTCAAAAGAAATTCTTGAGTGCCGCTGAAGATGTTAAAGCTAAAAAATCAGAATGTATTATTATGGATGTATTACCTGCTAAAGAACTTGTTAAAAATAATAGTGAACTTACTATATTAAAAATAGAGTTATTTACTGATAAATATGCTATTGCTGTTAAAAAAGGAAATACTGAATTATTAAATAAAATAAATGAAGTATTAGAAAAATTAATTGAAGAAGGGAAAATAGAAGAATTTGTTATTAATCATTCTTCTTAGTGTTATATGTCTGATTTATTAAATAAAATATATGATAATTTTTATAAAACAGTTATAGTTGATAATAGATATGAATTGATACTTGAAGGTCTTAAAAATACTCTTATTATTTCTTTAGGTGCTTTAATTATTGGTATATTAATTGGTTCAATAATATCTATTATTAGATATACTAATAAGCATACGGGAAAATTTAAAATATTAAATAGTATTAGTAAGTTATATGTTATGATTATAAGGGGAACACCAAGTGTTCTTCAACTTATGATTATGTATTATATAATATTTAAGACTTCTACATTAAATCCTGTTATAGTTGGTATGCTTGCCTTTGGTATTAACAGTGGAGCATATAGTTCTGAAATACTTAGAAGTGGTTTTGATAGTATAGATGATGGTCAAGTTGAAGGTGGTCTTGCACTTGGACTTACTTTTAGTCAAACATTAATTCATATAATAATACCTCAAGCTGTTAAAAATAGTTTAGCTGCTATGGGTAATGAATTTATAACACTTGTAAAAGAAACTGCGATTGCAGGATATATTGGTATTACTGATTTGACTAAAGCATCTGATATTATAGCATCTAACACTTATGACTACTTCTTTCCATTGATTATGATAGCTATTATATATTTATTAATAACAGGACTTCTAAGTAAACTTATGAAGAAGATAGAAAGGAAGTTAGATGTAAATTGATAAAAGTAGATAATATTAGTAAGAAATTTGATAATAAATATATATGGAAACATCTTAGTTTTGATATACCTGATAATGAAAAATTATTAATAATTGGTCCTTCAGGATGTGGTAAAACTACTCTTATTAGATGTCTAAATGGTTTTGAAAAAATAGATAGTGGTAAAATACTTTTAAATGGTGTTAATATTAAAGATATAGATGAAGTTACACTTAAAAGTAAAGTTGGAATGGTCTTTCAAAATTTTAATTTATTTCCACATTTAACTGTTGGTGAAAATATTGCTCTTGCTCCTAAAATATTAAAACTTGGTAATAAAGTAGAAATAAAAAAAAGAGTAAGTGAACTATTAAATCAAGTTCATATTCTTGATAAAATTGATAGTTATCCTAAAAGACTTAGCGGTGGAGAAAAGCAAAGAGTTGCAATAGCAAGAGCACTTGCAACTAAGCCTGAAATAATATTATTTGATGAACCAACTAGTGCCTTAGATCCAGGGGCTGTAAATGACTTATTAGAACTTTTAGATGAACTTTCTAAAACAACTACTATTGTGGTTGTAAGTCATGAAATGGATTTAATCGAAAATTATGCTGATAAAATATTATTCTTAAAAGATAAAGGTATTTTAGAATATGGAACTAGAAAAGAAATATTAAATAGTAAAAATATTGAGATTAGAGAATTTTTAGGGAAAGAGTAGGTAATAAAATATGAATGTTGAAAAAAATGGTTTTACATTAACGGAGTTACTTGCTGTAATCGCAATAATATCTATTCTTACTTTGATGGCAGTACCTGCTGTTATTAAAATTTATAATGATAGTGTTATTAAAACAATGCATGTACAAGAAAATGAAATTAAGCATGCTGCGAATTTATTTGTTGAAGACTATTGTAATGATCCATTAGATCATAGTTTGATTTGTCCACAAAGTTATAGTAAACCAGTTAATAATAAAAAAGTAGTTTGTCTTAGCGATCTTCAAAATAGTAAAGATAAATATATAAGTAGTGTAAAATATAAAGATTCAGATTGTAAAGGCTATGTTACATATTATTTAGATGAAAATACAGGTATTTATGGTAATGAAAAAACATATTTATTTTGTGGTTTAAAAGAAGATGGAACATATGAGTATGTAACTGATAATAATTATGATATTAAAGAATATTGTAGTTGTAATGATGATGAGTTATGCCCAAGATGATACTGAGGAATTAAGCTGCACTTTTGATGAAGAAATGGTACAAGGAGCAGAATTTGTTAAAGGACAATATACTTATAGATATATGTAAGAAGGCATTTACTCATCGAGTGGTCTTGCATGGGCAAATATTCAAGAAGATGGATTGGGAGTTCAGCCACAACTCTAGATTTAAGTAGTTTTGATATAAGTAATTTAACTGATATGGGTTGGATGTTTTATAGTAATACTAATCTAAAAACTATATATGTAAGTGATAAGTTTAATATGAATTCTGTTACATCATCATCTGCTATGTTTAAAGTCACTAGTAATTTAGTAGGTGGTGCAGGTACTACATATAATAGTTCTTTTGTTGATAAAACATATGCAAGAATAGATGGTGGAACAAGTAGTCCTGGATATTTTACATTAAAAAATTAATATTATTTAATGATAAAGGTAAATGAAAATTTTAAAACTCATTTACTTTTTTTTATATAAAAGTTATAATTATTATGAAGAATAAAGATGGAAAGGAGAATTATATGTCAGGTATTCATGTATATAGTGAAATAAAACCTTTAAAGAAAGTATTATTACATAGACCTGGAGATGAATTTTTAAATTTAACTCCTAATACTTTAGAAAGACTTTTATTTGATGATATACCATATTTGAAGAAAGCTCAAGAAGAACATGATGTATTTGCTGGTGCTCTTAGAGCTGAAGGGGTTGAGGTTGTATATCTTGTTGATTTAGCTGCTGAAGCATTAGATACACATCCTAAAGTAAGAGAAAAATTCTTGAAACAATTTATTAAAGAGGGGGGAGTTACTTCTCCAATAGTATTTGATTTAGTATTTAATTATTTAAATCAATTTAAAGATAATCGTGAATTAATAAAAAAATGTATTACTGGTATAGATAGTGAGGATTTAGAAGGATATAGACCAAGTAGTGGATTCTTTGCAACTCGTGATATTGGAAAAATGATATTAGATCCACTTCCAAATTTATATGCTCCACGTGATCCTTTTGCTTCAATTGGAGATGGAGTAAGTGTTCATAGAATGTATTCAGTAACTCGTCAAAGAGAAACTATATTTGCTGAATATATATTTAAATATCATCCAGAATATAAAGATACTCCTAAATATTATGATAGATATAATGCTTATCATATTGAAGGTGGAGATATTCAAGTATTAAGTGATGAAGTAATTGCAATAGGTATTTCTGAGAGAACAGAACCTGATGCTATAAATTTACTTGCTAAAAATATATTTAGTAGTAAAGGTAATAAATTTAAATATGTTCTAGCTTTTGATATTCCAGATGAAAGAAGTTTTATGCATTTAGATACTGTTATGACTAGATTAGATGTAGATAAATTTGCTGTTCATAGTCAAGTTATGCATGTAACTAAAGTTTTTGAAATTTCTAAGGGAAAGACTGAAGAAGAATTAAATATAGTTGAACTTAATATGCCACTTGATAAATTATTAGAAAAATACTTACATATAGATAAAGTTACTCTTATTAAATGTGGAGGAGGAAAGAGAATTCCTGCTGAAAGAGAACAATGGAGTGATGGAGCTAACTTACTTACTGTTAAACCAGGAGTAGCAATTGCTTATGATAGAAATCATGTAAGTAATGAAGTGTTTAGACAAGCTGGTATAAAAATAATAGAAGTACCAAGTAGTGAGCTATCTCGTGGTAGAGGTGGACCTCACTGTATGAGTATGGCATTAGAAAGAGAGGATTAAAAAGATGGTTGATTTAAGAAAAAAATGTTTTTTAAAAATATTTGATTTTAAAGAAGAAGAAATTAGATATTTATTAGACTTAGCAAAGGATTTTAAAGAAAAGAAGCATAATCATATTGTTCATGATTATTTAAAAGGTAAGAATATTGCTTTAATATTTGAAAAAACTAGTACTAGAACTAGATGTTCATTTGAAGTTGCTGCTTATGATTTGGGTATGCACACTACATATTTAGATTCAAGTGGAAGTCAACTTGGTAAGAAAGAGAGTATTGCTGATACTGCAAGAGTTTTAGGAAGAATGTATGATGGTATTGAATTTAGAGGATTTAAACAAGCATCAGTAAATGATTTAGCTAAATATTCTGGTGTGCCTGTATGGAATGGACTTACTGATACTTTTCATCCTACACAAGTTCTTGCTGACTTTATGACTATGGAAGAGCACTTTGGTCATTTAAAAGGATTAAAACTTGTTTTTATTGGTGATACAAGAAATAATATAGCTAATTCATTAACAGTTATGAGTGCTAAAATGGGAGTTAACTTTGTTGCTTGTGGACCTAAAGAATTATGGGGTGATGAAAAAATTCTTTCAAAAGCTCGTACTATTGCTCAAAAAAATGGTTGCACAATTACACAAACTGAAGATGTAAATGAAGCATTTAAAGATGCTGATGTAATATATACTGATGTATGGGTATCAATGGGAGAACCAGATGAAATATGGGAAAAGAGAATTAAACTATTAAAACCATATCAAGTTGATAAAGAAAAAATGTCAATGGCTAAAAAAGATGCTATATTTATGCATGCTTTACCTTCATTCCATGATCAAAATACTTCAATAGGAGTAGATATTAATAATAAATTTGGCATTCCTGAAATGGAAGTTACTAATGAAGTATTTGAAAGTGAACAATCAGTTGTATTTGATGAAGCAGAAAATAGAATGCATACTATTAAAGCAGTTATGTATGCAACACTAAAAGATTAATAAAAGTTAGGGAGTTTTAAAAATGAGGTTGATTAAGAAAATATTTATAATTACTATTGTACTATTATTAATATTATCATGCTTATCTTATATAGATTATTTTCTTGTCAAAACTAAAAATGTTGTACCTAAGATTTCTTTGAAGGAAGAAAAAAAAGAATTTATCGTATATAAAGCACCATTTTATAAAGTATGGTATTGTAAAGACAGTAAAATAATTGTAATTGGAGGATACGATGATCCTGATGCAGTTTGTCCTAAAAACTATACTTATGATAATGGATATTATACTAATTCTTTAGGAATAAAAATTTCTCAAAGAGATTTAGAGTTAATTACAAAAAATGGTATTTATACAAGTGAAATGGTTGAAGCAATGAAGGATAATAAATCTCTTAATGATGCTGTATATGTTGCTTCTTTATATGGAAAGACAGTTTATAAAAAAATAGTTGACAAAAAAGATAATGAAATTTTGGTAGATGATAATTATTTAGTTGTTTTTCCTGAATTTAAAAAAGTAAAAGGTATATATGATTGGTATTATGATGAAGAAGATGAAACACAAATTTATTGCTTAAAGGAAAAAGATAATGAAATAATTTATTCTAAGTATGAGAATAATAGTTGTGATAAAAATTATAATAAGTTAAAACTTGATGCTGAATGGTGTGGTAAATATAAGGATTCGACACTTGTATATAATGAAGATGTAATTAAGAAATTATGTGAAGAGTAAGATTAGTTACTCTTTTTTTCTTGTTTATGTATATTTAACGTGGTATAATTGATATGGTGAAGTATATGAAAAAAAGAGTTATTAGTGCTATAGTAGCTTTAATTATTGTAGTACCATTATTGATTTTAGGTGGTTATTGGTTTTATATAGGAGCATGTGTTATAGGAGTAATTGGGTTTAATGAATTTTTATTAGTTCGTGAAAAGGAAAAAAAGTTACCATTAATAGTTAAATGTTTATCAATGGCTTCTTTTATACTTTTAATGATGTCATCAATATCTAATAGTTATACATTTAAAATTGATTACAGATCTCTATCATTAGTTATGTTGTGTTGCTTACTACCATTATTATTTTATCCTGATAGGAAAGAATTTGATGCTGATGATGCATTTTATCTATTAGGTGGTGTATTCTTTTTAGGAACTGCATTTAATTTCTTAATTACTATTAGAAATATGAGTTTAGACTATTTAGTTTACATTATGTTAGTAACATTTATGACAGATACATTTGCTCATTTCTTTGGAACTAAGTTAGGAAGAATTAAATTATGTCCTAAAATTAGTCCTAATAAGACAGTAGAAGGAGCTTTAGGTGGTACTTTCTTTGGTACTTTTATTGGTGTTATATATTTTATTACATTTGTTAAGACTGATTCTAATTTATTATCTGTATGTTTAATATCTTTATTTTTATCAGTTATGGCTCAATTTGGAGATTTATTCTTTTCATCAGTTAAGAGGAAATATGGTGTTAAAGATTATGGAAATATTATGCCAGGACATGGCGGAGTACTAGACAGAGTAGATAGTTTATTATTTGCTATATTAGCTTTTACTTTTGCAATAACATTCTTCTAGGAGGGTAAAAATGAATTTCTTGATAACGTTATTGATATTAATTATAATTTTAGGTGTGATAATAATTGTCCATGAATTTGGACATTTTATTGCGGCAAAAAAAGGCGGAGTTTATGTAGATGAATTTTCGTTTGGTATGGGGCCTCAATTATTAAAATATAAACCTAAAAATAGTGAAACAACTTATTCATTAAGAGCTTTTCCAATTGGTGGTTTTGTTTCTATGGCGGAAAAAGAAGATCCAAGTAACAAAGCTCTTAAGAAAACACGAGTACTTGAAAATAAAAGTTTTGGAAGAAAACTTTTAGTATTTATTAATGGTATTTTGTTTAACTGTTTCCTAGCTATTTTCTTATTCTTTATAAGTGGACTTTTTTATGGAAGACCTGTTAGTGAACCAGTAATTAATAAAGTTGTTGAAGGAATGGCTGCTCAAAAGGCTGGACTTGAAAGCGGAGATAAAATTCTTGAAGTTAATGGTGTTAAAATAAATACTTGGGATGATTTCTTATTAGAAGCATCTGCTAAAAAGTTAAAAGAAAAATATATTTTTAAAGTTGAAAAAAATAATGGAGATATAAAAGAATATAGTTTGATTCCTGAAGTGCAGGAAGTTGAAGGCCAAGAAGTTAAAGTATTTGGCATACAATCTAGTGGGACAACTTATTATAAAGGATTTAAAAATGCAGTAATATATGCATTTGAGGGTTTCTATACTAACTTTAAAACTATTCTTAAGATATTAGGAAACTTATTTACTGGTGAAGTACCAGTTAAAAGTCTTAGTGGACCAGTTGGAATATATTCACTTGTGGATTCTGTTAAATCTCAAGGATTAAATACATTATTATATTTAACAGCATATTTATCTATTAATGTTGCAATTATAAATTTAATACCTATACCAGTATTTGATGGTGGTAGAGTATTAATATTATTAATAGAAAAAATAACTAGAAAGAAATCTAGTGAGAATTTAGAAGCAATTTTAAATTATGTTGGATTTGCTCTAATGATTCTTTTAATGGTTTATGTTACATTTAATGATATAATAAGACTTGTGGTGAAATAATGAAGAATAGTTATTTAGATAATAAAGTTGTTTTAAAATATTGTCCTGATTACTATAGAATAATTAATGAGGAATTTAGTGAACTTGATTATATGACTGATAAAATAATAACTATTTTTCAGTCTTATATATTTAAAATTGATATTACAGATAAAGCTGCTTTAAAAAAAGTAAGTACATTTAATAATGCAGTTGCTAGATATATTGATGACAGGGAGTTTAAGACTTTACTCACTTCTTCTTTGACATCTTTAAAAGTTTCTAAAAAAGAAACTGATGTTATTGGTGTAATAGTAAAAACTATTATAGATGAGTATAAAAAGTATATGGAAGGATTTACAAGAAATTTGTATATTCCTAGATGGATTTAATAAGGTGTGGTAATAAAAAATGAATTATGATAAAAGCTTATACTATGAAATTTATAGCGAGTTTTATAGTGTTAATAAGTTTAGAAAACTTAAGTCTATAATTCATCATGGTGATAATAGACTTAATCATATAAATAGAGTCGCTAAAATGAGTTTTTTTGTCTCTTCAAAATTGGGTTTAGATTATATTTCTTGTACTAGAGGTGCGCTTATGCATGATTTTTTTACTACTGATGATTTAAGTAAAACTGATAGTAGATATAAAGATTTTTTAAAGTCTCATCCTAAAGAAGCCTTAGTTAATGCTTCTAAGTATTTTGAAATAAATGAAGTAGAAGAAGATATAATACTTACACATATGTACCCAATTACTAGAGTTAAACCTAAGTATATAGAATCTAAAATAGTTAGTTTTTGTGATAAGTTAGTTAGTTTTTATGAATTTTTTAGATTCGAAGTTAAAGCTAATTTATGTTATGCATTATTATCTATTTATAAATTAATTTAGACTAGTTACTAGTCTTTTTTTGTGTTACAATAAATATGTGTCCCTGTAGCTCAGTAGGATAGAGCAATTGCCTCCTAAGCAATAGGTCGTTGGTTCGATTCCAATCAGGGACGCCAGATGAAATTATATGTCTTGAAATTATAAGAGTTTCAAGGCATTTTTTATTTTTTTAAAAGTGATATAAAGTGATATAACATGATTTGACATAATATTTGTTACGGAACTTTTTACGGCACCACTAAAAGATAACTTAACTATCGGTAATATAAGAGATAAAACACATCTTAAAAATAGCTGCACTTTAAAAAGTGACAGAAAGGAAAGAAAATGGAAGAAAAATTGAAAGATTTAAAGGATGTAAACTTCATTTTTATGGATAATATGAAACAAACTTTATTTGATATGATGGCTATTCAAAAACTTTTAGAGAGTGAGGATTTAGATTATAGAGAACAATCCAGTGGAAGCTTCTATTGTAAGAGCAAATTTAAATGTAAAGGATTCAGATAAATGAAAAAGTGGACTAAACTTTTAATGTTTATATTACTATACCCTTTTAATATATTTGGTAATAAGAAGTAATATAGAGTATATTATTAATTATATAATAGAATACTTAACTTAATTTTATAAGATAGTATACAACTAAGTATAAAAATATATAAAGGAGAAGTAATGACATATAAAGATTTTATAAAGAAAGGAAATAATCTAACAAACATAGATACTAAGAAAAGAGCAAATCCATTAAAGATTTTGCTTTTTATTCTTTATAAAATAGGAAATTTGTAAAATAGTAATATTTTGATATAATTAAATTATAAAAATATATGGTAAAATGT
>OBLI01001271.1_pt1 | contig 25057 bp, 31 predicted proteins | sample 1519701 | NCBI WGS metagenome assembly OBLI01 (sample SAMEA3663005, study PRJEB22513) | pig gut metagenome | biome: pig gut; feature: pig-associated habitat; material: faeces | place: France | collected 2012
TTTTTGACGACGTGGAGATCGTGGTCGGTGGAATAAGAAAAACATACAAGAACGGAGAGATCACCTACGACGAAGAGCAGCAGGCGTTCATGTTCCCGCTCACTCAGACCGAAAGTCTGGCTATCTGTTCAACGTGCTGCTCCGCTCAAGCCCGCTTCAAATTCAAGAGCGGCGACGTCGTGGGTGTCCCTATCTGTGAGGTTGACGTGATCAAGTCCAAGTCGCGCGAGGTGCTGTAAATGGTCACCGTTAAACTTTTGAAGCGCGAGAAGATCACGGTATCACTGAAGGACTTTACGATCTCTGGCGGCAGCAGGATTGAGTACTACGATGGAGCCTATGAAGTCACACCACAAAGAGAGAAGCAGGTGCTTCCCACTACAAAGAAGTTTTTGACGGACGACGTGACAGTCATGGAAACACCATACCACGAAATAGAAAACGCACACGGCGGTACGACCGCAATTATAGGAGGATAAAAAATATGGCACGCAACAAAATTGTATACTATGGCGAAACGCTTATTGACCTGACCCCGGACACCGTCACACCTGAGACACTCCTGAAAGGACAGACTGCGCACGACAAGGCTGGCGAGATCATAACGGGCGCCTGTGAGTTTGACGTGAACTCTCAGGACGCTACCGTCGCAGTTGCTGAAATGATCGAGGGTAAAACGGCCTACGCCCGCGGCGCAAAAATCACCGGCACAATGCCTAACAAAGGAGCCGTAACCGGAACTATCGCGACAAAAGACGGGATCTTCCAGATCCCGATGGGTTTCCACGATGGCAGCGGATCGGTTTCCATTGATTCAGACGAACGGGAGAAGATCATTGCCGCAAACATTAAAGCTGGCGTAATGATCTTGGGGGTTGAGGGAACCTATGGCGGTGAGGCTGTCAAGGCGCAGCCGGGAAGCGCGACGCCTGGAACGACCGCGAAAACATACACGCCAGAAAATGGGTACGACTACTTTTCTCAGTTCACGGTCAATGCTATCCCATACGTTGAGTCTGCAAACTCTGCCGGCGGCGTAACCGTGACGATCGGGTGATTGACATATGGGGAAGAATAAGATTGTTTACGGCGGGAACGTCCTTATAGACCTGACCGACGATACCGTCGCCGCGGATAACCTGCTGTCAGGCTACAAGGCCCACAACAAGGCGGGGGACGTCGTAAATGGAACTTGTACATTTAACTGTGATTCCTCTGACGCAACGGCAAGTGCGTCGGACATCGTGAACGGAAAAACGGCGTATGTCGGCGGAGATAAGGTAACCGGCACACACACCGACGCGACATTTTCCCTATCAAACGGTGTTCTGACGATTTCGTAAAGGAGGTGACAGTATGTCACAAAATCTTAAAATCAACGGTATCAATTACAACGGCGTCGGAGCATTGAAAATCCCTACACAGTCCGGTGGTACGGCCCAATTTGTGGATTTGGCTGACGGCTACATCATTCCAAGCGGAAACAGTCCGACCATTAAGTCGAACGGTACGCATAATGTCAAGCAATATGCGAATGCTGTTGTCGATGTGAAGCATTTTGCGAGCGGTAATATGTCATTGTCAGCAGGGAAAAATCCAGTCGCTGTTACAGGCATTACAGATCAGAACGGAGAAACATTTACTCCAAAGGGATTTTGCTTTGCTCTCAGACCGACAGGCGGCTCAAGTATAAATTATGCTAAGGGATCAAATAACTATTGCCTTGTTGCGTGTATTCATACGGGAGGAGAAGCAACAAGAATTATTGCTTGGCATCAGAATTCGTCTAATGGGGAGTCATATTATTCTGTTAAAGCGAATCCGTCAACAGGTGATTATTCAATGTCTTCCGGCAAGTTTTCCATACAGGTTGGTAATGAGTATTACAGACCAATAGCCGGTAATTATCTGTGGGCAGCATGGGGGTAACAGTATGTATTATTACAAAACTGAAAAAAATGGAGTAATTGATTCGTTTGAGTCAAGAACAACGGTTTCATCTGATGAGGCAATGACAGAAATCACAAAGGACGAGTATGACGAATTGCTCGATAAATTTAACAAAAAATTGCAGGAATTGGCAGAGCGGAATGCGGCCGAAGCTGCCTCCGCCGAGCAGTCCAAAGATGAGCGCATCGCTGAGCTCGAAGCGGAGAACGCCGAGTTGCTTCATCAGTTGATGGCTGTAGTGGAACAGAACGAGACTGATCCAGTATAAACAACCGAAAAAAGAAAGGAGGCCGGCGATCATGGCAGGGGCAAAAAAGCCTATGATGTTGAACCTTGTACAGGGTGGGAAACACTGGACCAAGGAAGAAATAGAGGAACGCTTGCGCAGCGAAGTGCAGCCCGTGACCGATGGCATCGCCGCGCCTTCCTATTTAACGGCAAAGCAAAAAAAACAATTTAACACGATATCGGACCAACTGACGCGTATCGGGATCATGGGCGAAACCGACAACGACGCGCTGGCCAGGTACGTGACAGCCCAGGGGCTATATGAGCAGGCGGTCAAGGATCTGCGACAAGTTGAAAAGGAACGGCCGAAGAACGCGACGGCCAATCAGTTGATGGTATGGGCTGACCTTATCGACCAACTGGATAAGCGCCAGGACAGATACTTCAAGCAAGCCCAGACAGCCGCCACGGCTCTTGGCCTGACTATATCCAGTCGGTGCAAGCTGGCCGTACCTCAGAGCGCGGACGCTCCGAAGGAGAACAAGTTCGCGAAGTTCGGAGGGTCAAAGGCGGCTGGTATTGAATGAGCGGATCGTCGGTCTACAACGACAGGGTGACCTCCTATGCCCGCGCCGTTGTAGCCGGGCAGGTGGAAGGCGTTGGCGAGCTTCACCGCTTGGCGTGCCTTCGGCACATCAAGGATCTGGAACGAGAGAGGACCGAAGCCTTCCCGTATTACTGGGACACAGCAGCCGCCGAGCGCGTGCTGGACTATGCGGAGACGCTGACCATCGCGGAGGGTTCAGAGCCTAAGCCGGTGAAGCTGATACCGTCCCAGATTTTCGACATCGGCGCAACATTCGGCTGGAAAAAGACGGCGAACGGCTGCCGACGATTCCGACGTCGGTACAAGTCGATGGCCCGCCAGAATGGTAAGACATTTGAGAACGGTATTCTCGGTACGTACATAGGCGGCTTCGGCGGCTACCAGCACGGCAAGCTGTTCACGGTGGCGACTAAGAAACGACAGGCCCGTCTCGCATGGGAAGAGATGGCCAAGTTCGTGACCATTGACCCAGACCTCGGTGAGCTTTTCCAGGTAAAAGACTACAAAAGCACGATCATAGCTACGGAGACAAACTGCACCATCGAGGCGCTGAGCCGAGAGGCAGGACTGGACGACGGCTTCCGGTCGATATTCTCCAGCATTGACGAGTTGCATCAGCATAAAGATAACAAAATTTACAAAGCTATATATAACGGCACCCGGTCACTCCCGGAGACGCTGGTCAGCATGATCACAACACGAGGCGACAAGCTGAACAGTTTCTGCAAGGAAATGGACGACTACGCCGTCAAGGTCCTGCGCGGTCTCACAACTGCGGAGGATCTTTTTGTTGACATTTTTTGTCTTGACAAGGACGACGACATATGGGACGAGTCAAACTGGATCAAGGCCAACCCGTTCCTCTGTCGTGATCCTGAGAAGATGGAAACCCTGCGACAAGACGCGCAGACAGCCCGAGACATGGGTGGCGCTGAGCTTCGCGATTTTCTGACCAAGTGTCTCAATATGTGGGTCAAGAACACGGACGACCAGTTTATCGACCCGGACGCATGGAAGGCTTGCGGGACCGGTAGAACCCTGGCCGACATCGTGAAGGCCGGGTACCGTGACTGCTGGGTGGGTCTTGACCTGTCCAGCGGCGGGGACCTTACCACGCTGGCGCTTGAGTTCCCTCTGGGGGATCAGCGTTTCTACATATACAGCCACAGCTTCATGCCGCGCGGCAGGCTGGAAGAACACGTCGAAACGGACCTGGCGCCCTACGATCTGTGGGAGCGGCAGGGGTTGATCACGGTTACAGGCGGCGCAACCTCATACATGAACGACTATGAGTTCATAGTCTCGCACCTTGCCGAGCTTCGTGGGCGCTTCGGTCTGAACTTCCTTGGGATAGGAATTGACCCGCACAATGCCGCCGGAGTGATGCAGAGTCTTGAGGCTTTCGGCTGTCCGGTCGTGACAATCACACAGAGCGCCAGAAACCTGAACGACGCCACCGTGGCCGTGCAGCTTCTGACGAAGGGCGGACAGATAGAGTACGACGAGACCAACGAGCTGCTGACCTGGTCAATGGTCAACGCGGCTATCGTCCGAAACAGTTTTGAGGAGATCAAGGTTGATAAAAAGCCGGGCGCCCGATTCAAGAGAATCGACCCCGTTGACGCCGTGATCGACAGCCACGCCCTGATGCTGATAACCACTGTAGGCGAAGAGCAAGCGGTTGACGTGTCCGAGGCGCTGGACGAGTACCTGGACATGATGGGCTGGAGTTGAAAGGAGTACACAACATGAATATTTTTGAACGCTTCAAGGCCTGGGTGGGCGGCCTTCGCACAAAAAGCGCAGCGTCTAAGACCGAGAGCCTGTCGCTTAACCAGCTGGTTGAGTTTCTGGGGCTGCACAACACGTCCCCGCAAGCCCTCAGCGAGGCGACCTACTTCGCCTGCCTGAAGGTGCTGTCCGAAGCGGTGGGCAAGCTGCCCATGAAGATCCAACAGTATACGCCAGACCACGGGATCAGGATTGCACGGGAGCACCCGTTTTATAGAACCCTGAACGAGCGCCCGAACCGGCACATGACCGCCAGCACGTTCTGGAGCACGATGGAACTCTGCCGCCTTCACTACGGCAACGCCTACGCGTGGATAGATACGAGGAACCCGGACAGGCCGCAGCTGTGGCCTATTGATCCGCCGAGCGTCCAGGTCTGGTACGACGATGCCTGCGAGCTTTTCGACGCGCCTGATGTGTTCTATTTGGTGAACACGAAGAAGGGACGGGTCGCTTTGGGGTCCGAAGAGGTTCTACACTTCAAAAGCCACCAGACCCTTGACGGTCTGGTCGGCGTGAGCGTCCGCGAACAGCTGGCAAGTACCATTCAGGGCAGCGCGAAGGCGCAGTCGCTTGTCAACGCCATGTATGACAGCGGCATGACCGCCAAGGCGGTACTGCAATACACGGGAAGCCAGAACGACGAGAACGTCAAGACCCTTCTCAAAGAGGTAGGCGCCTACCTGAGAGGGGAAGGCAAGAGCGGGGCCGACAAGCTCATCCCGCTGCCTGTCGGCTTCACCCTCACCCCGTTAAATATGAAACTTGCGGACAGCCAGTTCCTGGAGGTCAAACAGTACACGGCATTGCAGATCGCGGCGGCCTTCGGTGTCAAGCCGTACCAGGTCGGCGACTACACCAAGAGCAGCTACGCGAGCGCGGAAGCCCAGCAGCTGTCCTTCCTGGTCGATACGCTGCTCTACATCGTAAAGCAGTACGAAGAGGAGACCGGCTATAAAATTTTAACCGATACGGACGAGGCCAACGGCTACCACACCAAGCTCAACACGGCGGTGATGCTGAGAGCCGACCAGCAGACTCAGATCAACACGCTGAGCGCGGCGGTGTCTAATTTCCTGATGACACCGAACGAGGCACGCGAGAAGCTGGACCTCCCTGCCAAGGAAGGCGGAGACCAGCTCCTGGGTAATGGAGCGAGCATCCCGGTACAGTTCACCGGGTCTCAATATATGGACTTAACCGGAAAGGAGGATAAGGCATGGCTGAAAAAAATGATCAGCGAGGCCGTACAGGAAGCCCTGGCGTAGTAAGCAAAGCGGCGAGCCTGAGCGCGCAGGAAGTCACAGAGGCAGAGCTTAAAGCGATCAACAAGCACACCCTTGAGCCTTTGAAGGCGGAGGACGTGTTCACGTTTAAGGCTGTATTGTGTGACAACGAGGTTGACCGATCCCACGAGCGGTTCAGTATTAAGGCACTTCAGGACCTGCAGAAGCTGTTCGTCGGCAAGACCGTGATCAAAGATCACGAGCGCAGAGCGGATAACCAGGTGGCGAGGATTTATGCCACGGAGTTGGTGCAGGGGTCCAAAACCACGAAGGGCGGAGAAATGTACACCCAGTTGGTGGCACGCTGCTACATGGTCAAAACCGAGAGCAACGCCGACCTGATCGCAGAAATCAAGGCGGGCATCAAGAAGGAAGGATCAGTGGGATGCGCAGTGTCCCATGTGTACTGTAGCATCTGCGGAACCGACAACGCCAAGAGCTATTGCAGGCACTGGCCGGGCAAGTCCTACGACAAAGAGGGCGGAGCCCAGGTCTGCACCTTTACGCTTGACGGCGGTCGGGACGCCTACGAGTTCTCACTCGTTGCCGTTCCCGCTCAGAAATCGGCCGGAGTGAGCAAGAGCTACACCGGTGAGACCGTCTACGAGCCCTCAGAACCAGACGAAACTGACGAAGGCACAAACAACCAGGCCGACAGCGAAAAAGCCGCCATTCAGGCGCTCCGTGAGCGTCTGGCAGCCTCTCGCGTCGAGATGAACAAAACTATCTAAAAAAAACGGAGGTAATGAAACCATGACTAAAAGAATCAGAGAAATCAAAGAGCTGATCGCTCAGAAGAACAAAGACGCACAGGGCTATCTTGCCGAAGGCGAAGGAAAAGACCTTGCAAAAGCTGAGGCGCTTCTTGACGAGATTGACGAGCTCAAGAAGGAGCTCAAGATCGCGGAACGCGCAGCCGAGGCAGCAAAGGCAGCGGTTCCCGAAGGGGCACAGGGTAAGACAGCGGGAGAACCCGAAAAGGTGGACGCCGTCAAGGCATTCGCTGACGCGGCCCGTCACGGCTTCAAGTCCATGAACGAAGGCACGCCCGCAGACGGCGGCTACACGGTGCCCGAGGACATCGTCACCCAGGTACAGCACCTCAGAGAAGCGAAGGCCTCGCTCCTCAACCTTGTAACGGTCGTACCTGTCAGCACGAACAAGGGCAGCCGTACTTTCAAGGCGCGCGCACAGCAGACCGGCTTCACGAAGGTTGGCGAAGGCGGCAAGATCGGCGCAAAGAACACGCCCCAGTTCTCCCGTATCAGCTATGAGATCGAAAAGTACGCGGGTTACTTCCCTGTAACTTCCGAACTCCTCAACGATACGGACGCGAACATCACGGACGAGCTCACGCAGTGGATCGCGGACGAAAGCCGCGTAACAGCGAACAAGCTCATCCTTGAGCAGATCAACGCGAAAGAAAAGACGACGCTCGCCGATCTGGACGACATCAAGAAGGCCTTCAACGTGACGCTCGGATCGGCATTTAAGGCCACGTCGAGTATCGTCACGAACGACGACGGCCTGCAGTGGCTCGACACGCTCAAGGACAAAGACGGCGACTACCTTCTCCAGCCGAACCCTGCCGATCCCATGAGACTCCAGCTCTGCGCTGGCGCGACGGTGATCCCTGTTCACGTGCTCCCCAATGCCGACCTGCCGACGGACGGGACCGGCATCCCCTTCATCCTCGGCGATCTCAAAGAGGGCATTGTCTACTGGGATAGACAGCAGATGAACATCAAGACGAGCGACGTGGCAGCCATCGGCGACCTCAACGCATACGAAGAGGATCTCCTTCTCTTCCGTGCCATCGAGCGCGAGGATGTAACGCAGCGCGACGCCGCCGCCTTCATCAACGGAAGGGTTGCAGTTGCGGCTTCCTGATAACAGCGGCACACCGGGCGGGGTAACACCCGCCCGTCTTAATATCCGAAAGGAGGCGACGCCATGCTGACAGTGGAGGACGCACTCAGACACCTGGGCTATGACGAGCCGGACGAGACAATCGGCCGAACCGTGACAGACGAGCTGGCGGAGGTCAAGGCCTATTTGCAGGGCGCGGTCGGTGTGGACATTTTTGAGCTGATGCCGGAAGACCCACGGGTTGACACACTGATGAAAGCCTACCTTGACGACCTGCACGATGACCGAGGAACGACCAGCGCCAAGGCTGGAAACGCTAAGCGCGGCATGATCCACTCGACGGAGTGGCAGCTCAGGCTGGAGCTCGTCAGGAAACGGGAAGAGCTGGAGGGGGCGAGCGTATGATCTACGACAAGCCCATCACGATACAGTACCAGGACCCAGACACGGAGGACTGGGCCGACCGGTGGAGGCTCCACGCCAGAGTCAACAAGACAGGAGGCGGCCAGGCGCTGAACGCTGGAGCTGATCAGTACAGGGCCACCTTAAACTTTGACGTGCGATATTTCAAGGCGCTGGAGGAACTGAGGTTCAACCCGCAGCCGTTCCGAGTGGTGTACCGTGGGCACACGTTCAAGATCGTGGACTACGACGACTACATGGAACAGCACCGCACCGTCAAGCTGGTGGGTGAAGCGTATGGCTAAGAGCATAAAGCCAGAGGATCTGGGCGAGGCCATCGAGAAGGAGCTGACCGTGTACAGAGAAGGTGTCACGGAGCGCCTGGACAAGGCAGCGTCCGCAGCGGTCAAGAAGTTGGTAAAGCTGACAAAAAGCACGGCCCCGGTGGGTGCTCGCGGGAGATTCAGCCAGAGCATAACAAGCAAGCTGTTGGAAAAGAGCAACCGGGGTAGCACCTACGTCTGGTTTGTCAAGTCACCGGCTGCGCGCTTGACACACCTGCTGGCACACGGGCACGCGACCAAAGACGGCGGAAGGACGAAGGCCGACCCGTTTTTGAAAAATGCGCTTGACGTCGTACTGCCAGAGTATGAAAAAGCCGCAGAGGAGGCGGTCAAAAATGATTAAAGAAATTTTAACCGCCGCCGGTGTTCAGCATAGGCAGGGGCGGTTCCCTAAACCACCAGACACCACCTACGCCGTATATTTTGACGACGTAGATAGAGACGGTGCGGACCCGGTCACGGTGGGAAAGATTCCAGGCGTGTACCACCACGACGGTAGAGTCGAGTTATACGAACCAAAACCGGACGACAAGACAGAGGAGGCCATCGAGGCGGAACTTGACGCTCGTGGGCTCAACTGGACAAAGGAGGACAGGTACTGGCTGCAAGACGTTCAGCGGTATCAGGTGCTCTATGAATTTGAATTTGCTACAAAAGAATAATAAGGAGGCTAAAAACCTATGGCAAAGAGATCAAAGGACAACATCACCCTCGGGTCTGGCATTCCGTACATTATGGAATACAGCGGAGAGGCCATGCCGACCGTGGACGAGATCTGCGTGGAGGAGAACCGCCTTGGCTACGTAAAAGGCGGCGCCGAACTCTCGTACACCGAGGAGACATACGAGGAGAAAGACGACCTCGGCTACGTGTCGAAGATCATCACAACCTCGGAGGAAGCGCTTCTCAAGCTGGGCCTTTTAACTTGGAACGGCGCGACACTCAAACACCTTGCCGACAGATGTACCGTTACGGAGGCGGAGGGAAAGCGAACGATCCACATCGGCGGCGCCGGGAACTCGCAGGGCAAGGAGTGGGTGATCTGCTTCTTCCACGAGGACAAGAAGGACGGCAACCTCTGGGTACTCATTCGCGGCAAGAACACCGCCGGCTTTACCCTCACGCTTGCTGCCGACTCCGGCACAGTTGTGGAGCCTGAGTTCAAGGCGCTGCCGCAGGACGAGAAAGGAACCCTCATCACACTGATCGAGGAGATCCCGGTTTCAACCTGATCACCACGGGCGGGAGGCGATGACGCCTTCCGCTTTATTTTTATATAGGAGGAAAAAAAGCATGAAGATGTTTGATTTTAACGCCGTACAGCAGCCCACGTGGCCCGTTAAATTGAAGGATGACGCCCAGACTGTGGTCACGCTCTCCGCCCCTACCACGGAGCTGGTGGATCGTTTGATCGCCGTCACGCCTGAGCTTGAAGAGGCGGCCAGAACGAAAGACGGCAAAACAATCCGGGCGATATATGCGCTGGTCGCCGACATAATGAGCTGTAACGAGGACGGGTTCACCTTTACCGCGGAAGAACTGCGCGACAAGTACCGCCTGACGCTTCTTGACGTGTTCAAGTTCGTGCCCGGCTATCTTGAATTTATCAAGGAAATGCAAGACGCAAAAAACTGAGGCTCCCCTACTATCCGATGGCGGACAGTAAGGGGGGGCACAAATATAGCTCCACGACCTGGTACAAGCACCTTGTCGCGGAGTACACCGGTCTGAGCTTCCTCCAGATTAAACAGCTAAATTATATAGAATATCTCACCTACAGGCGGGACGCATTCATCAACTGGCTGAACAAGAGCGAAGACGGGCAGGAGTACCTGCGGAACGCCTGGAGAATGGAGCAGACCGAACCGGATCGCGTAGCGCTCCGCAAGAAATTTGGAAGAAAGGAGACGGCGAACGATGGCCGGTAAAAGCATCAAGGGCTTAACCGTCGAGATCGGCGGCGACACCACGAAACTGGGCAAGGCGCTGGAGGACGTCAACAAAAAAAGCCGGGACCTGTCCAGCGAGCTTGGCGAGATAAACAAACTGTTAAAACTTGACCCCGGCAACACTGAACTGCTGGCGCAGAAGCAAAAGGTTCTTGCGGACGCGATAAGCAACACCAAGGAGAAACTGGAAACCCTAAAGACCGCCGAGAAGCAGGTCCAGGAACAGTTCGAGCGCGGCGAGGTGTCCGAAGAGCAAGTGCGGGCTCTTCAGCGTGAGATCGTGGCTACGACAAACAAGCTGAAAGGCTACGAGAACGCGGCCAGAGAGACTGCAGAAGCGGTCGAGAACCTTGGGAACGATTCCGAGGAGACGGGGGGGGACCTCAAGGACACCAAGAAAGGCGCGGACAAGGCGTCCGACAGTCTGGACGATCTCGCAGACAGCGCCGACGAGGCAGGAGACGCAAGCGACGGCTTAGGCTCAAAACTGGGCGGCCTGGTGAAAGGCGGACTGGCTGCTTTAGCGGCCGGAGTCACAGCCGCCATAGGCGCTCTTGTTGCCAGCGCGGAAGCGTCCAGAGAATACCGCACCGAGATGGGCAAGCTGGACACCGCGTTTACTTCGGCGGGGCACAGCTCTGAAGCGGCTAAGGCAACATACAAAGAGCTACAGGGAGTCCTTGGCGAAACAGACCAAGCCGTCGAAGCGGCCAACCATCTGGCCAAGCTCACGGACAACGAGAAGGACCTGCAAACGTGGACAGACATCTGCACCGGCGTGTATGCGACCTTCGGCGCGTCTCTCCCGATCGAGGGATTGACCGAGGCGGCGAACGAGACAGCCAAGACCGGCGCGCTCACAGGATCACTCGCTGACGCCCTTAACTGGGCAGGCGTGAATGAAGAAAAATTCCAGGCGCAGCTGGACGCTTGCAGCTCCGAGCAGGAGCGACAGGAACTTATAACGGAAACGCTAAACGGTCTCTACGCTGATGCGGCTGAAAAGTACCGCGAAACCAACGCGGAGGTCATAAGGGCGAACGAGGCGAACGAGGCCTGGGTATCTTCCATGGCTGAGGTAGGCGGAGCAATCGAGCCGATCTTGACCGACATCAAACTCCTCGGCGCGTCTCTTGTTTCTGACCTGGTTCCCGGGGTAAAAGCAGTAGCTGAGGCCTTCCGCGGGGTACTGAACGGAGACGAGGGAGCAGCGGAGAACCTTGGTGCGTCGCTGTCCGGCATATTCACTCAGGTACTGAACAAGGTTACAGAGCTGTTGCCGACTGTTGCGGAGGTAGCGATGGGGCTCATCACGACCTTGACATCCACACTTCTGAACAGCATACCACAGATAGTCGAAACGCTATTTAATGTAGCCTCTCAGGTGGTCAACTCTCTGGCCGCGTACATTCCCCAGTTCTTGCCTGAAATACTGAACGCGGCCATCAACCTCATAGACCTTTTGGTGGCAAACATACCAACCATATTGACCGCAGTCAGCGCTTTGATCAGCGGCATCGTTTCAGCTTTGCCCGAGCTGTTGCAGACTCTGGCGGACCGACTCCCGGAGATTTTGATTATTCTTCTGTACGGTGTGATTCCGCAACTCATAGAAATGCTCACCACGCAACTGCCGCAAATGCTGACATCAATAATCAATATGCTGATCGAGTTCATCCCTACGATGGTTAGCTCGCTTACGGCAATGCTCGTCCTTCTTGTAGGGCAATTGGTTCCGCAGATCGTGACCCTACTGACCACTACTTTGCCTACCTTGATCACAACCTTAACAACCGGGCTTGTCAGTTTTATACCTGTTTTGCTGGATGCAGCTGTTCAGCTTTTTACTGCAATAGTAAACGCTATACCTGTAATAATTGGTTCTTTAATACCTGTTCTTCCAGATATTGTAAACACTATTGTAGACGCTTTGATCGAAGCGATCCCGGTCTTGCTTGATGCGGCTATTCAGTTATTGTTTGTGATTGTAGACTCGATCCCGGTTCTCATCGACGCTTTGATTCCGGCACTTCCCGTTATTATTGACACAATAATCAATGCAGTCATTACCGCGCTTCCGGTTTTGCTGGATGCGGCTGTACAGTTGCTTATGGCAATCGTACAGGCGATCCCCAAGATCATAGTGCCTTTGACTCAGAAACTGCCCGAAATTATAAGCACCATAACAGGTACGCTTGTAAACAATCTGCCGGCCTTGATTCAGGCGGCTACAGAGCTGTTTTTTGGGATTCTCGAGGCCATCCCCAAAATCGTGGTCGAACTTGGCCGCCAGCTGCCGACTATTATTACGGCAATCGTAACGGGACTCGGTCAGGGTGTCAAGGACGTGGCCTCCGTCGGTACTAATCTGGTGAAGGGTCTCTGGAACGGCATAAGCGACATGACCGGGTGGATCATCGGAAAGCTGAAGGGCTTCGGAGACTCCGTCCTCGGCGGCATCAAGTCCTTTTTCGGCATCAAGTCACCGTCCCGGGTATTCCGGGATCAGGTCGGTAAGATGCTTGGTCTCGGCCTTGCTGAGGGTATCGAGGACAGCGCAGACGCACCTCTGGACGCTATGGCGGATCTGTCCAACAGCCTAATGGGCGAGGCAGGAAGCCTGAACGGTCTGACGCTTGAGCGCAGTCTGCAGCACACCTTCACGGTACCGGAAACTCTAAGCGGTGCAGAAACCGGAATGCTTGAAAAACTCGACAGAATCCTGACCGCCATCGAGCGCGGGCAGGTATTGACCATAGACGGCAAGACCTTGGTCGGTGCTACTGCTGATATGACAGACAGCACACTGGGCCAGCGTCGTGCACTCGTAGCAAGGGGGGCGGTTTAATTGATTAAAAGAAAAATAACTTTCGGAAACTACGACACCGCAGCCTACGGCTGGACGCTCGCGGCGTGGAAGCTGAGCGACGCACAGCCAAAGACCTACTACGAAACCAAACCCGGCGGGGACGGGTCGTGGGACCTTTCCACGGCCCTGACCGACGGCCTCATGAGGTACAGCGACCGCGCCCTGACAGTTACGCTTGAGCGGTCAGACGGTGACAGGTTGAGCAGAGAGGCGAAGATCCGCCACATGATCAACCTGCTGGACGGTATGCGCGAGGACATCGAACTACCGGACGATCCGTACCACCACATTAACGGCCGCCTGCACGTGGTCAGGGAGTACAACGACATGGCACACGCGGCGGTCACGGTGACGGCCACGTGCAAGCCGTGGAAGTATTCAAACACGGAAACCGTGGTCACGTTGAACGCAACCACCGAGGAGCAGGTCGCCAAACTGATCAACGGAGGCCGTTTAGCGGTCGTGCCGATGTTGAACGTGGACGGCGACGACCCGTCTCTGCTCTTGGGCTATGGGTCGTCAACCATAGCTTTGTCTACAGGTTCTTACAAGTGGCCGGAGCTCCTTTTGGTTCCGGGAAGCAACGATCTGACATACAGCGGATCGGGGTCCCTGACGATAACCTACCGGGAGGCGGTTCTTGAATGATCCAGATATATACAGACGGCGAGATGGCCTACGACAGCCGACTGGAAGACTACGGCCTTCAAGGCTTGAAAGTGACAACCGGAGTAAACAAAGGAGGATCGGCGGAGATCGTTATGCCCTCCGGTCATCCGGCCTATGGGTTCTACACAAGCTATAAGACTATCGTGGAAATTCTGCGAGATGGTAAGCTACAGTTCAGGGGCAGGGCTCTCTATCCGGCCGACGACTTCTACAGTAAACGAACGGTGGTGTGTGAAGGTGAGCTCTGTTTCTTCCAGGACGCAGTCTCTCGGCCATATCTTTACCAGGACACACCTGCAGCGGTATTCGCCGAAGTGGTCGGAGTTTACAACGCCCAGGTGGAGCCGGTCAAGAGGTTTAAGGTAGGAACCATAACAGTGACCGACCCGAACGACTACATCCGCCTGGAGAGCGAGACAGCGGAGCCCGTGATGGACACGGTCAACAAACTGCTGGAGCGCTGCGGCGGTTATATCGTTTTTACAACTGACCAAACGGACGGCGCCAGGGTCATCAACTGGTACGCCTCCCTTGGCTACCGAAGCAACCAGGAGATCGAGTTCGGGGAGAATCTGCTGGATTACGCCAGCAGCGGCGCCAACACATCCCTGGTCACTGCCGTGCTCCCATACGGGGCGCGCGACGAGAGCACCGGGCTGAGAGTTACCATCGAGAGTGTGAACGACGGACGGGACTACATCGTGGACGAGGAGGCCATGGCCATCCGCGGTTTTATTATAAAACCGGTCACGTGGGACGACGTGACAGAGCCCGCTAACCTTCTGAGGAAGGCTCGGGAGTATCTGGAGCAAAACAGATATATAATCACGTCGCTGACACTGTCCGCGCTTGATCTGTCCTACGTGGACAAGAGCATTGACGACTACCAGGTCGGTGACACCATTCGGGTGAAGTCTAAGCCTCACGGAGTTGATGAGGATTTTCTGCTAACAGAGCGCACCGAGGATATGCTGAACCCCACGAACAGCAGGATCACGCTGGGCAAGGACCGGAGCACGCTTACCGGTGCGGACGTGGCGGGCGACAGTCAAAACCGCGGAGATCTGCAAAAAGTGACCCATCAAATACGGGCCGATTATACACTCAACACGGCGAACGTGGTGAAGGAGACAGAAAAGACCCTGACTTCGCTCATAGAACAGACCAGCAAAAAGATCAAGCAAGAGGTGTCTGAGCAGTACGTCACCAACGGCAAGCTCACCGCTGAGGTGTCTACAAGCATGACGCAATACTCAGACCGCTGGGACTATGACTTTAAGACCCTACAAACGACGGTTGACGAAAACGACAAGGACGCCAGGGAACAGTTTACGGAAATACACAAATATATAAGATTTCAGGACGGAGACATCATACTGGGGGCCAGCGACAGCGCGATCACGCTAACCCTTGAGAATGATAGGATCGTTTTCAAAAAGAACGGGGTCCAGTTCGGCTGGTGGGACGGCGTGAATTTTCACACGGGCAATATCGTGGTGGAAGTGAACGAGCGCGCGCAATTCGGGAACTTCGCCTTTATTCCGAGATCCAACGGCTCGCTGTCTTTCCTGAAAGTAGGAGGGTAACTCATGGCATCAAGTGGAAGTTTTAATACTGAAGACTACAGCGGCAGGTATCTAACCTTTTCCTGGACGGAGAAGAGCCAGAGCGTGGAAAACAACACGACCACGATCAACTGGACGCTCAAGGGCGCAGGCGGAGACAGTACCTGGTACATGGCGGGAGCCTTCAAGCTGGTTATTGACAGCAAGACAGTCTATTCCTCCACCACCCGCATACAGCTGCGGAACGGTACGACGGTGGCAACCGGAACATATACCTTTACCCACAACGGCGACGGGTCCAGGAGCTTCACGGCCTCGGCGGAGGCCGGTATCTACGCTTACGCTGTCAACTGCAAGGGCTCCGGTTCATTTACTCTTGACACGATTCCGAGAGCGTCCCAGCCGTCCTGCATAACTTGGCCGGACCACACGCAAAACGTCGGAAACTTCGGCGACGAGATCAGCATCCACATGAACCGAAAGTCCGACGCCTTCACCCACACTGTGCGGTACGCCTTCGGGTCAAAAAGCGGAACTATCGCCACAGGGGTCACAACCGGAACAAAATGGACGATCCCGAACAGTCTTATGGATTTAATACCGAACGCAACGAGCGGGTCCGGCACAATATACGCAGACACCTACAACGGGTCGCAGCTTATCGGCACAAAATCCTGCGGATTTACCGCGAAGGTTGGCAGCAGCGTGAAGCCTACCTGCACCCTGACTCTGGAGGACACGACAGGCGTAGACGACATCTACGGATCGCCCGTGCAAGGGTTGTCGAAGATCAAGGCGAAAATAAACGTGAGCCTTGCCTACAGTTCCCCCATCCAGACATACGCAATCAAAATTGACGGGGATCAGTACAGCGTATCGGAAGCGACTACAGGCGCTTTGAGGAATGCTGGGGACTCCCTTGTGTCTGCTATTATACTTGACAAACGCGGCCGGGTCGGGTCCACAAACTACACCATGAACGTACAGGCCTACTCCAGGCCGAGCGTGTCTGAGCTGATCGTTCGACGGTGTGACGCTGACGGAACCGAAAACGACCAGGGTCTATACGTGCAAGTGATGTTCTCCGCGGAGATCACGAGCCTGGGCGGCAAGAACACGGCTGCCTATAACCTGAGATACAAGAAGTCAACAGACGACGACACCAAGTGGATGACCCAAGACTTCAGCGAATTGGCTAACGTCTACAGCGTAACCGATAAGACCGCAATCTTTGCGGCCGCGGAGGGGAGCTCCTACGACGTGGAGGTGACGGCGACAGACCGACACTACACGACAGTCAGAACGACCAGCGCGTCCACAGCGTTCTCCCTGATCGACTTCCACAAGTCAGGAAACGGCCTTCGTTTCGGCGGCGTGTCGGAGAAGGAGAACACTTTCCAGAACGACCTTAGCCTGAACCAGACCGGGAATAGGTACGCTTTCTCCACTCCGGGTGTAGCCGGTCAGGCTGGTATCGTCCGTATGGCGCGGATCAAAGTTACAGCAGCCAACGCAGACACGCCCATCACGTTCATGTTCTCGCGTCGCCAGGCAGATGGAAACATGAAGGTCCATGTAAGGTTGACCAACCCGACGGCAGACACGTCGGCCGTCGGTTCCGTCAGATATGAGGGCGACAACTACGGAGCGTTCTTGACGCCGGGCGGCGACGAGCTGACCTGGGACCTGTACGTGTCGAAGGCGTCCGCGTATGACACCATCACCTTGCAGGACTGGTGGACGTCCAGAACCATGGAGAGCCGGGTCAAGGTTACCTTCCCGGGTGGGATCGTGGACGCCGTGCCGACGCCGTTCTGGCGGGCCGGTCCTCTGATAGCGGAGAGCATACTCGACTGCTTCTTCCCGGTTGGGTTCGTGCTGATACTGTACAGCCACGCAGACCCTAACGCAATGTACCCGGGCACAACATGGGAACGCATAGAAAACGCATTCCTCTGGGGTGTAGACGAGAACGGGTCCATCGGTGCTACTGGCGGCGAAAAGACCCACAAGCTGACGACGGACGAACTGCCGAGCCATTCCCACGGGTCTGTGTATTCGGGAAACGTGTCAGGCACTAAGACACACAGCTGGATCGCTTCGGGCGGAAGCAACATGGCCTACGGAACAGTAGCAACGGGCGGCGGGGCAGCCCATAACAATATGCCCCCATACGTTCAGGTGTCGATCTGGCGCCGGACAGGGTGAAAGAAAAGGAGAGAAAGATATGGAAATTAAAATTAAAATCGTGAACAAGCACGCAGCTGTAACAGGCTCTCCCGTGATCGTCTGCGGTAACTCTGACTACACGATAGAGTTCACTTTCGACGGTGACTGGGAGGGCCTGAACGCAAAGACTGCCCGCTTTGTTTACGTGCAGGACGGAGCCGTGAAATACACGGATGTTGTGTTCACCGGTAAAACCGTGGAGGTGCCTGTTTTGTCGAACACCCGCGAAGTACTGATCGGAGTATACGCCGGAAACCTCAGAACTACTGCACCCGCCCGCGTGCCCTGTGAGTATTCTATTCGGTGCGGAACCGGAGCGCCCGTCGATCCTACCCCCAGCCAGTACGACCAGATCCTGAAGGTGTTAAACGATGGCGGCGGCGTCCCAGGTGCAGATGGAAAGAGCGCCTACGAGATCGCCGCCGATCACGGTTTTATCGGGTCAGAGGAAGAGTGGCTGGAGTCTTTGAAGGGGGCCCAGGGAGAAGCGGGTCAGCAGGGCCCGAAAGGAGATCCAGGGGAAGCCGGTGCGGACGGATCGGACGTAAATGTTATAGCGTTTTTAGAAAATTTCAAGGTTATCGACGGTGGTGACGCGTCAACGGACGCGGCGGTCGATACCAGCATAAAAACGTCGGTAAAAGTATCTTGTCTGGGTGATAGTATAACCGACTTGAGAACCAACAGACCAAACAACTACCCCTACTGGCTCGCATACCGCAACCCGGCCATGACTATCCAAAATCTTGGCATCGGCGGCGCGTTGATATGTTTTGACCGTGACAATACACTTTCAGACGGCAGCCCCGTAAACAGTTTATACACCCAGGCGAAGAGCATATCCGCCGACACGGACATAATAACCATTTTTGGCGGAGTCAACGACTACAACTGGAGCGTCCCGCTCGGCACCTTCACGACCGACATCACAGGCTATCCTACGGCAAAGGTTGACACCTCTGAAGGCGGTGGAACCGTAGCAGACGGTGGCGGAATCCCGAACGGCGGTACATTCTACCAGGGATGCTTCAGGCTGGCCCAGTATTTGCGGACGACATTCCCGGACACACCGATCTTGTGGTTCACTCCTATGACGTTTGGTGTAGGAAATTCCGAAGGAAAGGACGTTAAAAACAAATACAACAATACTATTTATGAGTTTATGGACGCGATCAAGGAAGTGGCTGGGTACTTCAGCATCCCATGCTACGACATCGGGAGACTGTGCAGCATAACGCCACGCATTCAGGCTATGCAGGACAAGTACTATCTTGACAATCTGCACCCGAACGCCGCCGGCTCTTTGATTCTTGCGAGAATAATCGAACGCGAAATAAAGAGAGTCCTCTCCGAGTGGGGTGTGGTTTTATGATTTTAAAAGTAAAGCCAAAGACAGATACAGCGGAGAGATGGGAAACTTTCAACCCGGTGCTTGCTGAGGGCGAGCTTGGTTATGACTCGACAAACAAAATATTGAAGATCGGCGACGGCGCAACACCGTGGAGTAGTTTAAAAGGTATTTTAGAGGTGAGCGTATGATTTCAAAAATAATAACAAGAAACGATACGGCGGACAACTGGGTCGCCTCAGCAGTTCCTCTCGCTGAGGGAGAGATCGGGTACGACAAGACGAACAAAATATTGAAGATCGGAGACGGGGGGAGTCTCTGGTCCGAACTCCCAGCCATGGGGGGCTTTACGGATGCAGGAGTGACGCGGGGGTCGTTTTTCGGCTCCGGCAACTCCTCTGTGTCTATCAACGTTGGCGACGCGAAGGCTAAAAAACTTTTGATGTTTTGCGAAACAACAGGCACTATATACGTGGACGCAGCAGGAATATTTTCTGTCGAGTTTGACACAACAACTAAAAAAGGAAGCCTAATCTACCAGGGGGCAAGCACCGGCTACATAGGAAAAAAGGACGAAACCGGATTCAGCGTAACAAGTAAAGCGGTGACGAGCAACGGAAGGACCGAGTACGTTTACACTTTCAGAGCCAATAATACACTTTTTCAAAATGGTTTGAAGTATGTTTGGTTCTGTATCGCCAAAGATATACCAACTGCCACAAGCGGGTACGCACAGATTGCCTCCGATAAATATACCGCGCCGACGAGCGATACTCTTCTGAGTAGTGGTATCACCATTGACATGGGATTCAGGCCGAGAGCTTTCGCCCTGTTCGTACAGGGTAAAGTACAATTTAATAATAACGAGAACTTTAAAGTTGTATCGTCCTTTTTTTCTGCGGACGACGATGGGAATATTATACACGCCGGGACCAATTTTGCCTATAAAAATAGCGGTGATACAATATGCTATTCGGGTTATACGGAAAACGAAAAAAATATTTTTTATCCGTCCGAAACCGGGGTCTACGCAGGAACGGCAAACAACGTATATCTAAAAGGCGGCGCGACCTATAAGTGGTTCGCAGTTGGATAAAAATACTTAAAAGGAGATGTAAAATATCATGGTGAAAACCTATTCACTCAAAACGGACGGGAGCAAATTTCTATCGAAGCATTTTCAGGTCAGGGAGTTCGCTTGCAAGGACGGGTCGGACAAGATTTTGATTAACACCGATCTGATCGATGTTCTCGAAATGCTCTTCACGCACCTGAACTGCAAAGCGATCAACATCACATCGGGCTACAGAACCCCGTCGCATTCCGTCAAGGTCGGCGGCTATTCGACCGATCAGCACACCAAAGGCAATGCAGCGGACATTACCTGCAAGAAGCAGGACGGCAGCCTATTTTCGTCGAATGAAATCTGCTGCGCGCTCGAGGACATCAACCATATGGGCGGCGTCGGACGCATAAACAAAACACATTCCGTTCATGTCGATGTTCGCGGAAAAAAGTGCTGGTTCGACGAGACAAACGGCGAGAAAACCTGCACATCGTGGTATACATATTTGGGAATCAAGAAACCTGTCTCCACCGTCAAAGGCGACGTAGACGGAGACGGCAAGGTCACGGCATCGGACGCAAGAAAAATCCTGCGCGCATCATCGAATCTGGAAAAACTGACCGGACAGGCCGCCAAGAATGCCGACGTCAACGGCGACGGCAAAATCACACCGACAGATGCACGTTATGCGCTTCGCAAAGCTTCGGGGGTGAAATGATGACAATCAATGCGGAAACCCTGAAAACGGCAGCAGAGATCATATCAGCCGTCGTTTTGATCTTCGGTGTGGTATTCGCCTGCTACCGTTGGTACCTGAAACAGAACAAACAGGACGACGATATCAAGGCGATCAAGGAGGAAAACACGCTGATCTGTTACGGACTGAAAGCCTGTCTTGACGGTCTGGAACAGCTCGGCGCGAATCACACCGTCCCGATCGCCAAAGACAAGCTCGAAAAACATTTAAACAAATCAGCTCATAAATAGGGGGTGAAAACATGGACATTCTAACCTACATAACCGAAAACGCGCTGATCCTGATCCCGGTGCTGCTGATCATCGGGCAGATCATCAAGAACATCGAGAAAATCCCGGACAAGTGGATTCCGCTGATCCTGCTGCCAATCGGCATCGTCGGCGCGATGGCGCTCGGCTCATGGACTGTCGATTCCGCGATCCAGGGCGTCCTCGTCACCGGCGCGGCGGTTTACGGCAATCAGATCGTCAAACAGATCAAAAAAGATGAATAGTATGTAAAAGAAGTTCTCCCTCACGGTGTCCCGAAAGGTTCATCGTGGGGGAGTTTTTTTTTGTTTTTTGTAAGCAATGAAAAGTATAAAAAAATTTGAAAAAGATCAAAAAAATTTTCAAAAAACTATTGACAAAGTACTACTATAGTAGTATAATAAAGACACAACAGAGGGAAACACCCCGGAAAACTGAAAGGAAGTAACAAAATGAAAAAGCTCACTTGGTTTGAAACAACACGCGAGGAGATCGACAACAACCCCAACACCTTCAATTCCGAAAACATGATCGATGAAGAAATCGAAGACGAAACCACAGCAGATGAAGCCATCACGGCAATCTACGAGCATAGCGGCATCTACCTCGAAGAGACCGGAAACGGCGAATACAGATTCACATCCGAAGATGGAACCGAGCACATCGTGTGCAGAATCGAAATCATCTAAAATCAAAAAAAACCGAGCCCCGGCGGTCAATCCGGGGCAGAATAGGATAACGAACGTATGAACAACCTGAAACAATACAGAAAAAAAGCAGGGCTTTCACAAGCTCAACTTGCCGATCTTACGCAGATCAGCTTTAGGACAATTCAGAGTTATGAACAGGATGCAAAACCACTGGAAAATGCAAGAGCTGTCACATTGATCAGAATGGCTAAAGCATTGAACTGTTCAGCAGAAGACCTGATATGTATCAAAGACATAGATAAAGAAGACTAAACAAATTTTTATATTATCTATTGACAAATAATTCCAAATTCTATATAATGTAACCAGACAATCCGTCTCCAAGGTTGTCACCCCCGTGCCTTTTTCCGGTTGTGCATGGGGGATTTTTCTTGTTCAATAACAGAAATTTTTGTACGACAAAATTACGACACACTAAAAAAATACGACACTATTACGACAGTTTTTTGAAACAATTTGAAACAATTTGAAACAATTATTAAATAAAACAAAACACCACAGAATGGCGTATTATAGCCAATCTATAGTGTTTTTTGGCGGAGAGCAAGGGATTCGAACCCTCGAATGGCTTTTGACCATTACACGATTTCCAATCATATTTTTTTATCGTATTATAGCCATTTCTGCGTAATTTACGACACCTATTACGACAATTTTCAAGTCCCGATGAAGCTATTCAGCTTGTCGATTGCCTGCTTTTGTCGTGATTCCCTGATGTGCGTATAGATGTCTCTCGTGACTGATTCCTTAGAATGTCCCAGAATCTTCTGCGCTTCCTTTGCGTCCAGGCCTGCGTCGAAGCATAATGTCGCGAACTCGTGCCGGAGCTGATGAATGCCGCAGTTGATGCCGTATAGTTTTCTGTATTTGGAAAATGCGTAATCAAACGCTCCTTTGGCGTACGGCGTTTTTCCGTCCGGCGCCGGCGAGAAAATATATCCGCTTTTGCGTTCAGACTGTTCCAGAATGTTCTTCAGCGGAGCGAGTAATGGCGTTGTCCGCATTCCGGCATCTGTTTTTGTGTGCGGTCTGATCGTCGGCTTGCCTCCGTCCTGGAATATGACGACCTTATTTACGGTGATGCTGTTATTCTTGAAATCAATATCTTCGTATCGGACGGCAAGAGCTTCCTCTTTTCTCATGCCGGTATACATAACGAAATACGGGAATAATTCAAACCCTTGCTTGACGGCTGCTTTAATTTTCTCTATATCTGCGCTTTCAGGCAGGTCTCTCGTCCCGTTTTTGACTGAATGCGGAATCTTTACGGATAACGCCGGATTGACGGCGATCAGACCGTGCAGGACGCTGTAATCGAATATCTGCTTCAATACTGAAAGTCGCAGCTTCACCGTCTGCCGCTTATATCCCTTTTTGGCGTAAACATTGATAAAATTCTGAATGTCGATAGGCGTGATCTCCGAAACTTTCAGATCGCCGAATTCTGATATGACGTCCTTGATCGGTGCCTTGTAACAGTCCGCTGTGTAATATTCAACGCTCTTTTCGTGCTCTTCCTGCCATTCTTCGGCAACGGTCCGGAATGTCGGGTTGAGCCGATTTTCTTCTTCGGCTTCGAGCGCTTCGATCTTCTGCTGAATTTCAAACGCCGTGAACCCATAAACGGAAACGCGCTTATCGCCGATCTTGACTTTCTTTTCAATACGCTTCTTTTTTCTTGCCATTTGACACACTCCTCAAAAAGGGTATAAAAATACCCCCTTGAATTTACAAGGGGAGTGTGCTATACTAAAAATGTATTGGCGAGTGTAACACACTCCCTATATTCCGTCTTTCCGACTGGTACTCGGAGAGGCGGATTTTTTTATTTACTTAAGAATACTGGTGAATCCAGTCGCCAGTCCAATAATCCGGATATTATTCAGCTCTTCGCCGATGTATGTATGCGGCTTGTAGGCAGGATTCTCGGGAAGAGTGGTCAGTCTGTCGCCGTCTATATAGACGCGCTTCAGCGTCGTCTCACCGTCAATCATGATCGCGGCAATCTGTCCATTTTCGACTGTCGGCTGCTGTTTGATATAAACGATGTCGCCGTCATGGATTCTGGCGTTGATCATGCTGTCACCCTCGCAGACAAGTGTGAAATCACAGGGGATTGCCTCTGGCACATCGTCGTAACCGTCGAAATTCTCTTCGGCCAGGATCGGCTCGCCGCAGGCAATGGCGCCGAGACGCGGACGCTTGACTGTTTTCGGGGGCGGCATAATTCCTGGAATAGATGAATAATCAAAAGAACTTATAGAATCAAATCTTTTTATCTCGGTAGTCTTTCCGGTTAAATAATCCATATCAACATTGAAAAAGTCTGCTATCGCTTCCAATGTATCAAGTCCCGGTTCTCGTTCCCCACGCTCATACATATTTACGCTGCTTTTTGATATTTTCAGACGATTCGCCAATTCTTGTTGCGTAAGTTTTCTTGAAATACGCAATTCCTTTAATCGTAAATGAAATTTAGACATGAATTTCACCTCGTACATATTATACACGAAAAGTGCACTTGTTGCAATGTAAAAAGTGCACAAAAAGTGTGTAGTAAGATTGTGCAACTTTTAAGGGAGAATGTCATTGACATTTGAGCACAAATAGTGCATAATCTAATCGAGCACTAAAGGTGTTCTATAACGATGATAGGGGGTGTTGTCATGTCGATTGGTGAAAAACTTCGTGCGCTTAGAGGCAATCGAACGCAAGAAGAATGCGCTAATGCGGTAGATGTTACGAAGTCTTCATGGGCTATGTATGAGAGAAATGAACGCGTGCCCAGAGATGAAGTCAAAATCCGTATCGCAAATTTCTTTGGGAAAACCGTGCAAGAAATTTTTTTTAATTTAGGAGAGCACATATAGTGTTTAACTTGAGCCAATCTATCAAATTAAACAAAACGGGAGGTAAGACAATGAACAACTTGCAGATTTTCGATTACAAAGGAAAAGAAGTCAGAACCATTGAGAAAGACGGCGAACCGTGGTGGGTTCTGAAAGATGTGTGCGAGGTTTTGGGACTGTCAAATCCGTCAAAGGTCGCAAGTAGGCTTGATGGAGATGAACGGTCTAACGCAGAGTTAGGGCGCCAAGTTGAAGTGAATATCATCAACGAATCCGGTTTATACAGCGTCATTCTCCGTTCGGACAAGCCTGAGGCGAAGC